>Ga0265594_1000158_pt1 | contig 53693 bp, 60 predicted proteins | sample saktaG_11_FD_190147 | JGI IMG/M metagenome (GOLD analysis project Ga0265594, IMG submission 190147) | Saline water microbial communities from Sakinaw Lake, British Columbia, Canada - sak_2011_5_24_80m | ecosystem: Environmental > Aquatic > Non-marine Saline and Alkaline > Saline ...
CACACTTAACAAAAATGGAGCCAACGGTCAGATTCGAACTGACAACCGGCGATTAACAAATAGCCAGAATATTATGCCACCTGAAGCCTCTAGATGGCAAATCGTGCACTCGTTCAGGTGATTAGTGACACAGCGCCTCTCCTCTCGTCGTTGCGAGGCACGGGAGTGCCGTGGCAATCTCGGTGGGGCTGCGGCGGAGGGCCCTGGTGTCTGTGTTCCCCTTCACCTCCCGTCCACCGAGATTGCTTCGTCGCCAGGGCTCCTCGCAAAGACAGAATGGGCTCCCGTGCGGTTACCCGCGGGCGGGTAACCGCCTTATACCTGTAGGCAAGTGACTCTTATCTAATAAAGAGGGTGGCCTGGAGCATCAACTCCAATGAACCCGGGGGGTGGTGGCGAACGAGGCTGGGTTGCTTCGCTGCGCTCGCAATGACATCCCTCGCACTACATGTTTTGCGGCGGCTTGTCTACTAAACGACCTTGACAAAATATATATTTTTGTTATACTTATAGTAGAATCACGATGGAAAGCCCCCTACGAGATTCCGTCCTTGTGGGGTTCTTTTCTTTTGTACTCCAATCTTTGTCTAAGCTCGTTCATGTATGCGATTTGTTTCTGAGCCGCTTTGTTCAGTAGGCGGGAACATTTATGTCTATTCGGGGCGAGTACTCGTAGTAGCTTATCAGTTTTATGCAGGTAGTTGACCAAGCAGGCTAGGTCGCCGTCGCCGGTCACGATTACTGCCTGGTGATATTCCTTGAGGTCGACCATTGCCTGAAGGACCAATTCAGCGTCACAGTTTCCTTTGACTTCGCCTTCTCTGTCCCTTAGTGTTGGCTTGAAAATCAGGATATACCCGGCTGACTGTAAGGACACGTACAAGTCATTATTACCATCAACAAAGCCAATAAAGTAGTACGCTCTACCGACGCCATATTTGTCGCTCAGGTAAACCCTGAATCTCTTGAAGTCAAGTCTCCATCCCAGCTCTTGTATAGACAAGTTGAGGTTCTGTCCATCTATGAATGCGTAATTCTGCTGTGGTTTCTTCATTTTAGCCACACTTAACAAAAATGGAGCCAACGGTCAGATTCGAACTGACGACCGGCGGTTTACGAATTATAAGCCTGATGTGCCACCTAATGCCACCAGATAGCATAACGCTTTGTCTGGTCTAGCGTCAAGCCCCAGTTTATATCTGGCCGTGCTACCCTGTGTCACCGGGTGCTGGACAGTTTGTCGGCAAAATGTCGGCAAAAATGGGGGCATCGGACATACGAAAGGTTGGCTTCTATTATGCGTCTGTCTAATGTTGAATATGGTTTCTACTATATGACACAATACAGGCATTCGTGCAGTCGTCGATGTGAACAAACCAACACACCTATCTTTGACGAGGGAGATTGTCAAATTAGATTTCTACCCAAACGACGCCTGCGTCAACCCTCACTGGATAGGACCTTAAATCAGTGGCCGCACGTCGAGTTACGGTCTTGATAACCGGGCTCACGTTTTTGACTACTTTCCCATTGGTAACATTAAACCCGGAACCGTGCACTGGGCAGTAGATAATCTTGTCTTCGAGTCTCCCTTTGGACAGGTCACCATTTCTGTGGGAGCAGATAGTGTCCATGGCATAATAACCGTTAGTAGCATGAGCTATTAGTATGTCCTTGCCAGCAACTTTAAATCGTCTTACCGTCCCTCGCGGGACTTCTTCAATTCGGCATACCCTTTCCAGCTTCGTCATCAGAACCCCCAATGCCTTGCTGCTTGGCTCACTACTGAATCTACCTAAACCCTAATCAAAGCATAGTTTCTATTAATGCAGTTGTCAAATTGATTGGAGGAAGAGCTGAAGTTACGGCTGTAGGTATTAGGATTTCTAAGGGCGGGCTATTTTAGTACCATGAATAGCTGGCCTCTTTGTTTTGCATTGCACATTTTGGACAATTATTACTTAGCAAAAAACGGAGAGGATTGTGACTTCCTATCTAATTCCGGTGCTCCTTTCTAGCTTATCGTACTGGGCAAGCCGTTCAACTGTTTGCTCTCCAGCGGTGACAGATGCCCGAACAACGATACCGAAGCATCCCGAACCAAACCTTTTGCCCAATTCTTCCAAATGTTCGCGAAAGTAATAGGCAGCTGCTGCGGTACCCAATGTGCCAAATCCTCCAATAAGGAAGCCAACGCCTGGAGAGCCCCCGGTTTTATGAGGATTTCTGGCTTTGAGGATAATCCCATACCCGTAGCCATCTTCTCTTTCTACGTTTGCTCCTGTCTCCTTGTCAAAGATATTATTAGCATCCACTGCGTACATGACACCTTCTAGGCGGCCATAGAAATCGAAGCACTTTTGGGCTTGGGCACCCATAACAACGATGTTAGTATCCCAAATGCCCGCATCTTGACTCATACGAACAATCGAAATGTTGTGGCGCTTACCCACTTGTCCGAGTGCATTAAGAATATAGCTGACACCCCTGCCTTCAACATCAGGCCAAAGCTCATGAACATTGGATACAACTCCAACGCCCCGCCTTGGCTCAACAGAAATGATCCGGGAGCCCTCCTCTAGGTAAAAATCACGCACGAAAATGGTGCAAATTTCATCATTGTTTGCAAGAGGCCCAAGAACTTTCTGGCGCGGACGCGATGCTTTCCACCAATGGCTAAGCGATCTGATACCTTCTAGGACTAGAGGGATAACTATTGCGCCAAGAATGGCACCGAAGATTGCACCGACCCATACATCTCTAGAGAGGCCAACAATAGTCATCACAGTTTCCTAATTGGCATTTCGAGTTAAGTACAATGCAGGAAAACCCCCGCTACAACAGTTGAGATTCTCAGCAACCAACATTCCGCCCAATTGTTAAGGTGGGTACACCAAAAAACTATGTGCTTGTAGAAAGATGACCACCGCGGCCGTGACCTTGACGCATGACTGAATCAAATGCACCCAATAGTGCCTCGTCATATTGCCTGGCTTGGTCTCTCGGAAGATATAATCGAAAAACGACCGACTTCGCAGGTAGACGCTCAGCGAGCCGCTTTGACTCGTCCACATCTATCTTGCCCGTAGAGGGGTCATAAATCTTCACTTGCGAGGGGTCTTTAATATCGTACAACGGATCCAGTCGGCGGGGATCTTCCTGTGGTAAATCAACCCTGAACTGTAACTTCGCCCCATTTGGCCCCAATTTTTTCCTGATCCTCTCCTCCCAAATGTTAGAAGGAGGGATTTCCAATACTGTATCAATGTCTCGAAAGTCCTTTGAGTACTGCTGCATACATCTCCATTTCGTTTTTCTTTCCAAGATTAATTTCCATTCCTTGGCCAGAGCCTTTTGCCTTTCGGTGCCTGCCCTAAGCCAATTCTGGACACCGCAAAGAAGGCTCCAATCATCCATGTTAAGAAAATGATCCAGGTTCTCATACGGATTGATTGTGTCATATAGCAGCTCTATTGTTTCACCGAAGATTTCTCTCATATGAAGTTCAATAGCTCTGACTGTGCGATGATAATAGACGCTAAAGTACATATGGCATCTGAATCTAAGAAACTCCTCCAATGCTGTAATAGCGGGCAGGTATAGAGCGAGGCCTTCCTTTGTCGTGAAAGTATAGTGTCGTAGCCGTTCAACATCAATTGGCTTAGGAAGGATCCCGCACATATAGGCGTCGCGCCACACATAGTCAAGATTGTCCACCGTATAGACACCAGTCATGAGGCCCTTGAGGACACGTAGCCATTTGGGTATGTTCTCCGACGGTTCTTCGTCTTTTCTAATCAAATAGCAAAGATAGTCTACATTGATTTGGCCATCTGACGGGTCAAAGTTGCCGCTCGGACTCCTCCCAATCTTTATAATGATATCACTTAGTTTTTCGCGTATGATCTTTTTGCTCAGAATTTCATGGTTTATCGGATTGCCGTCTTCATCCTGAAATTTCCTCTCTAGATATTCTTCGTCACAAAAATGACAAAATGGTCCATGACCGACATCATGTAATAGTCCAGCCAATCGCATGGTTTCTTCAACGTAGGGTTTGGATTTCTCGACGCCCTGATTCTCTTTTAACGAACCATAGAGATGGGATGCAAAGAGGCCAGCCAAATGCATAGTACCAAGCGAATGCTGGAACCGCGTGTGCTCGCCGCCGGGGAATACCCACCAAACTGCTTGCAACTGATGGATGCGGCGCAGTCTTTGCAACCAGGGTGTATCTATAATGTCTTTTTCAGTCCGCTCAGTATCACCAGAGAGGCCCTCTGGCCAAGTCAACTGAACGTAGCCGTGTATTGGATCGGCAACCAGATTGATTTTCTTGAAGGTTTCCGCCTCAAAGCGACCCCCAGTGGACTTCATCTGACTCGTCCCTTTTACTCCTAAAGTCAGCTACAAGATGTTTAACCTGTGCTACTGCTTAAAAATTGCCTGACGTAGTTTCCGAAAGCTTTTGCAAGAGAATTCAAATCTCTGAAAAGACAATCACCTTGTTCGCATACCCCCCACACCATGAGATTGGGCCGGTGAGGTTCGGGGTCAGCCGTATGGTATGCCCTGAAGTCGGTAAGCAGCCCGAAGATCTTCTTACCCTTGGCGTGAGCGTAACCAAGTTCGATACATGTGCCGCTATCGACATCTTGGCCATCTAGCAAAGCTACAACTACGGTTGCTGAATCCACTTGTTTCAGGTCAAGCTCAAAAATATCTTTACGCTCTGGACCTTTCCCCAACTCACCACCATCCCGGTGCGGCAGGAAAAAATCAGTCAGAGTATCGAGACCTGACGCTCTTGCTAGAGTCTTCACCATGAGTTCAAGAAACGCTCTCTCAGCGTCCGAGAATAGCGGCCCAGCAACATAAACTAACCTTTCCATCCCTGACCTCGCTGCCCATTCAGCGAAGCTTAGCCGCACGGGCTGTCAGATTAAAGTGACTGCTAGTTAAATAATAGCACAGTTCCTATAGTTTAGGAACCCATTTGCAATATAATGTGCTGTCAGGTACAAAAAGAAGTGAATAATGTCCCCATTGAACTTTCCGCTATGTTGTGCAATGCTGAACTACTTGAATTGAAGGTCTAAGTCTCAATGTACAAAATACTGGGTTGTGGCTGTGATAACGATAGCATATACGTAGTTTTTAGAGAGGCATGACCTACTTGTAAAGTGTCGAAGCACCTAAGATGTCCAGTTGCTCAAGAATTCTATTCACAGATTCAATGACCTCCTTAGCTTCCTTTTCTCCGTAGTTGACAGTGTCCATTTTGTGGGCTATGTTGTTCCTCGCTATAACAAGGTCATTTATTTCCCTAGGAATGACCCATGCAAGGTCGGAGCTAATGAGCTTGCTCATTACAGCGGCGAAGGAGTTATTAGGCCCGAGATTTAGCTTTTTGCGTAATTCATACTCCAACGAAGTGACCGAATGTAGAATTGCCTCGTGGTATGCACCTTCTTGCAAGTAACTTCTTGCTGCGCTCAGTAGCTCCTGTTTCACACCTATCGCTCGCGAGACGTCTAAAGTCATCTCAGCATAAGCTCTAACGATAATAGGTAGTTTATTACTAATTTGGTTGCCAGCGGATAGCCATAAGACCGATACAACGAGAACTGCGGCGAGAATAAACCACAGTATTTTGAGCGCACGAATGAATTCTAGGGGCAGTGGGTTGTTGAACAAGAATGTTCCTTGTAAGCCAAAATAGCCTGAAATAGCATTAATCAATACTGCAATAAAGTATCCTGCTAATGGTAAGCTAGCAAAGGCCAAAAGGAACATTCCGATGTTATCTAAAGAGATTGCAATTCGAAAACGCTTGCTGTTGCGAATGTTATCTGGCATGTCAAGATTCTGCATTGATTTCCATCTAGTATTATGAATTTCGACTGTTTTTGGTAGAAAGAAAACAAAAATGGCTAGGGTTATGGCCACTAAAGCAGCTGATGAAATAATCAAGTAATTGGATTCCATTATTTTTCCCTTTTGGTAATCTAGGACTAGTGTAGCACAAAGGGCTATCGAATACCTGACTAAACAAAATGAGTTTTTGTGCAACAAAGAGAGGAACCCTGAGTATTTGCTGGTGGGGAAAAGGATGAGAGAGATCGGGTAAAACTCTCAGGACGTAAAGCGAACACCATAGCTCCTGCCCACAATCCCCTATGTCTTCGGATGGGTGGTATAATGCAGTTGAAACATATGGCGGAGGTGAAGAATGAGAAAGCCAATCAGATTCTGCACTATAGCTTTGACTTTCGTGCTGCTCTCGACGACTATATTCAGCGCAGGTTGCACCTGCCTGATGCCTTCCCCAATGCCGTATGGTCCCAAGGTAACAGGTGACGGTACCGGCGGAGCTACAGCTGTTTATGAGGATATCAGGGGCGGCAACCAGCATGATTTCTATGCCCAGAGAATAAGCCCCACTGGTGATACACTCTGGGGAGAAACAGGGGTGCTCATCGGCAGCGGTTACAAAGACTCGGATAGCTTTTTTGACCTTCATATTGTGAATGATGGTTCTGGTGGGGCTTTCGCCGTGTGGAGTGCATATACCTCAGAGCCAGACTGGAGAGCGGCTCCCGGTCAGCGCCAGATACCGTACTTAACGCACCTTACCAGGGTAGGTCTTGAGGGCAACATGCTATGGCAAAGGGAGATCGGGGCTATTTACCATATGATAAGTGACGGCTCAGGAGGGGTAATTATCGCTTCTATCTCTGAAGAACAGCAACTAAACATACTGAAGGTAGATTCTGAAGGCAACTATCCCTGGGGTGAAGATGGCGTGCAACTCTACTTCGGGAATTATTCTTCATCGCTCCACATGACGGGCGATGGCTCAGGAGGAGCCATCATCGTGCAGCAAAACCTCACTCAAACGGCGACGAATTTCGAAATTTTTGTCCAGAAGGTAAGCTCTGATGGCAGTCTCCCCTGGGAGCAGAAGGGGATACACCTGTATCCTCCCTGGGGAAATGCTGAAGAAGTTCGGATAATCAATGATGGCTCAGGTGGAGCTATAGTTGCTTGGCAAGTTGAAAGTAAGGATATCCGTGTTCAGAGGGTGGATGCAAATGGCAATGTATTGTGGCAACAGGATGGTTTGCCACTGGAGCTAAACAAAGTGGCGGAAGGGCCTTTCCTCCACACTCCTCTCTTAGTAAGTGACAGAACCGGCGGGGCCATCGTTATCTGGGAAGACCTGCGGCGTGGGCTGGCGAGCATATATGCCCAGAAGGTTGATGCCGATGGCAACATCAAGTGGCAGCCGAGTGGAGAAGAGGTCTGCTACATCAAAACCAATTCAAGCTTCTGGCCCCGCACGGCGGTAAGCGATGGCTCAGGTGGGGTTATCATTGCCTGCAGCTACAAAGAAGCTGAGACAAATAAAAAGGGGCTTCTTGCTCAGAAATTAGATCCAGCCGGCAGAGTAGTATGGGACAACGGGGTAGTGGTCACGGAGAGCGACCATATTACTCATGTTATATCATCTGATGGACAGGGTGGAGCTATTGTTGCCTGGGGCAGCAGAAAATCCATGTTTAAGTCAGGAAGGTCATATGTTCAAAGAATAGACTCAAATGGCAAGCTTTTATGGGGAACAGAGGGAATCAAGCTGAATGAATGAAGGTTGGTAGTCGGTTGTGCAAGATGGTGAATTGAACATAGTAACTGGGGCTTTCAGCTATACCGGCAAATATATAGCACAGCGACTTCTCTCTATGGGAAAGAAAGTTATAACGCTTACCAATCGGGTTGACCGTGAAGACGTATTTGGCTATCAGGTACAGGCTTTACTGTTCAACTTCGCCAAACCCAAAGAACTGGTGGATAGTCTCCAAGACGCAACAACCATATATAACACCTATTGGGTTCGCTATCCACATGGCCAGGTCTCATTTGACAAGGCCGTGGCGAACAGCAAAACACTCATCTCTGCGGCTGAAGAAGCTAACATCCGTCGAATTGTGCACATAAGCATCACAAACCCGTCTGAAGGCTCGCCTTTTCCTTACTTCAGCGGGAAAGCGCTTGTGGAGAAGGCTATCATCCAATCAAAGTTATCTTACGCAATAATCCGACCGACTGTAATCTTTGGACTGGAGGGTATTCTGATTAATAACATTGCGTGGCTCCTGAGAAAGTTTCCGATATTTTTTATTCTATGCTCTTTATTTGATGGGATATATATTGCATCCCCAGGCTCAACAATTTTTTCCTCGTCTTCAATTATACTGCTCTGATTTTACCGGAATATCAGATATTTGGATTGATATATTTTCTACTGAAGCATTTCCTCTACCAACAAGCATATAAGAACTTAATATTTTCAGCTCTCCAGTATTATAAGTATTTTTCTATTATATATCTCCATGTTATCTCTCCTATCAATCTCGTCTTATGTTTCCTGCTTAATTCCCTGGTCACGATTGGCACAGGCTACGGCTGGCTCCAGCAGTGCACTTTTTAGAGAAAAGGACACCGGTGATTCAAGTCTTGGCTATCGTCTTCATCAAGGCCAGCGGGTAATTCCAGGAAATAGCTGAGCGGCTTACCCAGTATGTCTGCGATTTGCTCCAGACTGGCGAGGTAAAGTCGCCTCTTGCCCAGCTCGTAGTTAGATAAGGCTGCCTGTGTATAGCCCAGCCTGGCTGCCAGTTCCTTCTGGGTGAGGCCAAGTTCCTGTCTGGCCTGCTGAATCCTCATACCGATGCTGCGGTAGACCATTTTGTGAATTTTATCATAATTCATAGCAATTGGCTAAAAAATTTATATAAAAAAACAAATTGTTATATTTTCTATTGACAAGTCTGTCGTGCCTTGTTATGCTGGTAATAACAAAACGTTATAAAGGAGGAAACACAATGAAAGTCAGCGAAGATGTCTGGAAGTTCTACCAGCAGCACCTGGGTTATAGCGATGAGGAGATGAAGAAGTTCAAGGAAAACCCCAGAAATGTAGATGTTATTTCCAAGGCGCCGGCATTAATGAATAAGACGATTGTTGTAGAAGTCGTTGACTCACATAGTTGTAACAGTCAGCATAAGGTGGGTGACAAGTTCTACTTTGATGGCGCCGGTAATCTGCTGACCAAACTCTGCCCCAAAAGAATCTGTTTCGGGGCCTTAGCTCCAATGGTACCGTTGATTACTGCTGCAGATGAACTCTTCTATGCCGGAGTCGACCCCAATGAGATGCGGTTCAAGAGGGCAGGATGTGGGGATGTAGGAATTCAATGTGGGGGCTGGGGACATATCGTCATGGAAGTTCGGGTAGAAGAGCGCAAAAAAGAGTGAGTTGTGGTTTGTCTGCTAGCGCAGAAAGGAGGAGCAACGAATGTGAAAGCACTTAAGAAAAATGAATTGAAGGAAATCTTAATTAAGAACTGGATGAGCCATGACGCCATGTGGTTCTATCATTGCTTACAGGAATGTGGCATCGAGAGGACGAACAAGATAAACAAGGCTGCGATCAAGTCAATGGCAGCGATAGAAATTAAACGAATCCAGAAAGCCGTAGGCATGGATAAGGTAGAAACATTTGAAGACCTCAAGTCACTGGCCGATGCAGCTTTTCACACACTTACAGGTGATTTTATGGATTTCACCTACAGATTTCCTTCAAAAAATATCCTTCATGGCGAGTGGAAGAATTGTTTTGCCTACAATGGGGTGAAGCAGCTTGGTGTACTCGACCAATACCAATGCGGTATCATGGAGCGAATTTATGGCTGGTTTGATGGCATAGGAATAAAGTACAGTGTTTCTCCACAGGTGGAAGGTTGCATGATGCACACCGATGGCAAATGTTTCAGAGAATTCACTTTTACTTTTGACAAGTAGTTAAATGAGGATAAAGAAGTCCTCAGCCAAATATATGTGATGTGGTTGCTAGATATGAGTCCGAAGGGAGTTAAGCTTACAGCTGAGCAAAGGGAAAAGCTCCTGCGCAACATATGGCTATTGCACGATGGGAGGTGGTTTTTAAAATCAGTGGAACAATTTGGTTTCGATACTGCTACTAAATTGAATCTCGCGGTAGTCAAATCCATAGCAAAAACAGAAATGAAACAATTGCTCGCCGAGACCGGTTTTGGGGAGGTCAGGAATATCGAGGACTTGAAAGCATTGATGGAGCTTGCCTCACCGCTTTATTTTCCCGAAGAACACAAGTATGAGTTTAAGGTAGTGGACAATAACACGTTCGTGGGTCATGTCCTGGAATGCTATGTCCATAAGATGGTGAGCAAGGCAGGCACCGCAGACATTCACCAGTGTGCGGCAAAGCTGAGATTCGATTCCTGGTGCGAAGCTATGGGACTTGAAGGAGAGGTTATTAACGAGAAAAACACAAGTAACTGCAACGGGACTTGTGAAATTATTTTTAAAATCAAGTGGTGAAGGAAAATTAGAGGCTTGAGAATGTTCAGACGTGGGCAGAAGTGCCCCGTGTTGATGGCATACCGATATAACAATGAGGAGGCATAATATGGATTTTGGATTTACCCCGGAAGAAGAAAAACTCAGACAAGAGGTTCGCGATTTGCTCAAAAAGGAAGTTACACCGGAACTCATCGCTGAAGTAGCTGAGTATAGCGGTGGGGCGGGACCGGTATTCGGCCGCCAGCTTATTCGGAAAATGGGTGAAAGGGGGTGGCTTTGTCCTACCTGGCCAAAGGAATACGGCGGCATAAATAGCTCAGAGATGGTAGGGTTTATTATTCGCGATGAAATGACATATGCCGGTGCGCCTGTATCACTCGTCGGTGCCACTATGGCAGGTCCTACCATATTACGATTTGGTAGCGATGATCTGAAGGGGGAGTACTTGCCTCGTCTGGCTAGAGGTGAGATAGACATGGCCCTGGGCTATACCGAGCCTCAGGCTGGTTCTGACCTGGCGGCGCTTGAGTTGCGAGCCGATGATAAATCAGAGGCAACGGTGATGGAACGAGGCGAGGTAAATGCCGAGGAGAAGGGGGACTACTTTCTGCTGAATGGGCAGAAGATGTTCAATACCCATGCCCATTTTGTCGAATACCACTGGCTGGGAGCGCGCACCGACCCTAGCAATCCTAAACGCCATCGCGGGATTTCGTTGATGGTTGTGGACCTGAAGAGTCCGGGTGTTACTATCCGCAATATGACAACTATAGCCGGATGGAAAACAAACGAGGTTTTCTATGACAATGTGAAAGTTCCCAAAAAGAACCTGGTGGGGGAGAAAAACCGCGGCTTCTATTACATAATGACCGCACTGGACTTCGAAAGGATGTTCCCAGTTGGTGGTTTTCAGCGCATATTTGATGAGCTTGTGGAGTATGTCAAAAAAACCAAATGCGATGGAAGGCCTTTAAGCGATGACTCGGTTATCCGGCAGAAGCTGGCTGAGATTGCAATCGAGCTAGAGGCTGCACGTCTGCTCTACTACCAGCTAGCCTATATGTTAGACAAGGATGAGGTGCCTAATTATCAATCATCCATGCAAAAAATGTTCGCCACTGAAACAGCCCATCGCCTGGCTGATGTTGCCACCCAGGTAATGGGACCACTTGGACAACTGCAGAGGGGCTCTAAATGGGCGCCGCTTAATGGCGAAGCAGAACTCCACTATCGCTGGGGATTTATTGAAACCGTTTACGCCGGCACTTCAGAAATTATGAGGAATATCATTGCCCTCAGAGGATTAGGATTACCTTTACCTTTGGGTTGATTTAGGCTTCAAAATTTTAGAGGAGTTGCAATTCGAGGAGGAACAAGCATTATGGACTATAGACTCAATGAACAACAACAGATGCTTAAGAAGACGGCTCGCGATTTTCTTAACACTGAATGCCCAAAAAGTCTGGTGAAGAGAATGGTGATTGATGAAAGGGGATATCCTCCGGAACTGTGGTGTAAGATGGCAGAGTTGGGCTGGATGGGATTGGCATTTCCCGAGAAGTATGGCGGCACTGGGGGCAGCTTCCTGGACCTGGCTGTTCTCCTGGAGGAAATGGGGCGTGCCTGCTTGCCTGGTCCTTTCTTTGCCACCGTGGTTCTGGCGGGCATGATCATCCTCGAAGCAGGCAATGAGGCTCAGAAGCGGGAACTCCTGCCCAAAATCGCTGAGGGAAAATTGATTGTTACTCTAGCACGGACTGAGCCTGGCGGAGGCTACTGTCCCGATAAGGCAACTGTGAGGGCAGTCGTCGATGGAAATAACCATGTCATCAGCGGCACCAAGCTTTTTGTTCCTTATGCCCATATTGCTGACTACATTATCTGTGTTGCCAAAACTGCAAACGGAGTCACCTTGTTCTTAGTAGATGGCAGGAGCCCAGGTATAAGCTATACCTTGCTCAAGACCATCGATGGTGACAAGCAATTTGAGGTTATATTTGACAAAGTAAAAGTACCGAAGAAAGACATTCTTGGGAAGGAAGGGCAGGGAAATATTCAGCTGCGAGAGGTGCTACGAAAGGCAGCAGTAGCCAAGTGTATTGAGATGGTCGGTGGTTCTCAGCAAGTCATTGAAATGACTGTAGATTACGTCAAAGACCGCAAACAGTTCGGATTACCCGTAGGAGCGTTCCAGGCAGTTCAGCATCACTGTGCCAATATGCTCACCGATATTGACACATCGAGGTTCATTAGCTATAAAGCAGCCTGGAAAATCAGTGAGAATCTCCCTTATGCTATGGAGGCATCCATGGCAAAAGCCTGGGTAAGCGATGCCTACAAGCGGGTCACTAAACTGGGGCATCAAAGTATGGGTGGGGTAAGTCTGATGGAGGATCACGATATGCCTCTATATTCGAAGCGGGCCAAAGCAGCTGAGCTAACACTGGGTGATGCTGACTTCCATCGAGAGGTGGTAGCTCAGGAATTGGGGCTGTAGATAAATCTCACAGCTCTGGGCTTTTGGGGGTGGGGGCGAAAGCACCATAAGAATTGAACTAAACAACATACTAATCCGTGTAACTAAGGGTTACTGAACATTCGTCAGTTATGTGCAATGGTGTTCCTGTGTGTGGAACCGGGGTATCAACAGATAGAAAAAGAAGAAGAGGTAAGTTCTACCTTTTGATAACTTCGGTTGTTTTCCTGAAGCGAAGTGGAGCTGATGGGGTTCGAACCCACTACTTTTTGACTACCAAATAAGGGGAATAAGCCTGTATTTTACTTTCTTTTTGTAATCGGCGTACCCCTCTAATTCTTTGACTAACATTCTTTCTTCTCCAAAAATCCTTGCTATAAGAAGAAAAGACATCAATATACCGAATAGAACGCCATATATAGAACCGAGTAGCATGGGTGTTCCGATGAACAGCAATATCCCTCCAAGAGACATGGGATGCCTTACAAATCCATAGACTCCTGTGGAGACTACCTGTTGCTTTCGCTCCGCCTGTATCCTGACTAAAGGCGATACGAAGGTATTATCGGCATACGACCGATAAAAGAGAAAGGAAGATAGTAATAATCCAATTCCTCCGAGAATTTTTAACCATAATGGAAAGTCTGCACTCCATCCATACCTTTTTGCATCAAGCGGCATTATGATAATCCAAAGTATAAATCCCAGGACGAGCCCATATACAACATATTTATCCCATCCTATTTGATTGGCAGTTCCCGGTTGTCTATACCTTTCGGCAAGCAATGCCGGGTCGTTACGATACAAGTAGATAATGACAGTTGCACACAATGTAATAAACCAGACATTAAAAATCCAGCCTTCAATCCAGAGCCAATCTCCCGAGAGAAAAAGAATTAATGTTGGGAATATCAGAATGTAGATCGCTGTAAGGATCATTCTACCTGCCGTCAATTTGTTTTTTTCAGTTTCCATCATGAAATCCTCCCACTCATCAGAGAGTCACGTCGGAGTGCGTTTATTAAGCTTACACCCAATTAGTTTGACTGCGCAATATGGTAAACGGGCTGGCCGTATCTGTGTTCATACCAAAAAGCCACTTTGTTACGCACTCTCGCTTCACAAAGAAGGCACTAAACAAACGATTTTTGACCTTTTGCAGGAACGCTACATTGTAGCTAAGGTTTTATTCCACGAATTCAATCACTACTTTTTCAACATCCCAGATGGGCTCTATCTTCTCCACGATTTCTTCCTTTATGGCGGAGGCAAACTGGTGGTCTGCTGGCAAATCCACAACCACCCGGACGGTTCCATCCTTTACCTCTACAGCTTGCACTAAATTTGTCCGCACCAAGTCTAACCCAGTCAAGGGGTTCATAACTTTCTTGAGGCGCTTGCGCACTGTCTCTACGGTGGTCGGCTTTTGTTCTTTAACCAGACCGTGGCGCTCTTCATAGTTCCGTATGGCTGAACGTAAACCTTCTACAGCGAGGACAGAGCAGTGAGCCTTGATTTTGGGGAGTCCTCCCAGGGCTTCCGAAGCCTGCTTCCATGTAATCTTCTTGGCTTCATCTAATGCCCTTCCTTTGGCTAGTTCGGTGATGATAGAACCAGTAGCGATGTTAGAAGCACAGCCGTAAGATTCAAACTTGACGTCTGCGATGGTATTCGTCTTGGGGTCAACATTTATGTAGACCGAAACCATGTCGCCGCAAGCTGGACTGCCTTCTGTTGACTTGCCATCGGCATTCTCAATCTTGCCAACATTGCGGGGGTGGCGAAAGTGTTCCAGTACAGTTTCGCTATATGGGAATTTCATCTCTATCCCTCCTATTCCTCCTTATTTTTGCCCAATGGGCTGATAATCCTGAGCTCGTGTACTACCTCAACTATTGCCTTGATGATGGCGTCGGCGTCTTCCATTGTGTTGTAACGCCCGAAGGTGAAGCGTATCGACCCGTGTGCCCTCTCGTGGTCACCACCTATGCCTAAGATAACGTGACTGCTCTCCAGAGAGCGGCTGAAACAGGCAGAGCCGGTGCTCACAGCAAAACCATGCATATCAAGATGGAGAGTGATGGATTCACCCTCTATAAAGTGAAAGGTAATATTGGCATTCTGCGGGAGCCTCTTCCAGCGGTGGCCGTTAAGGGTAGTGTCTGGTATCTCGGCAAGGATACGGCCAATAAGATGGTCGCGCATCGCTTGTAGCCGCTCAGTTTCTTCAGGGGTAACCAGTTCTACCGCTTTGGCAAATCCGACCGCACCGGGTATGTTTTCCAGACCCGCCCGCAGGTTGAACTCCTGAAAACCGCCATCTAGCCACTTGGCTATTTGTGTTCCTTGACGTACGTACAGGCCTCCTATGCCCTTTGGTCCGTGGATGGTGTAGGCAGATACAGTGGCTAAATCCACCGGTATTTTCTTCACGTCAAGGGGGACTCTGGTGAAGGTATGCGTAGCATCGGCATGAAAAAGCACCCCCTTATCGAGACAGATACGACCGATACTTTCAATATCTTGGATGGTGCCAATTTCCTGGTTGGCATGCTGGATGGAAACCAGGATAGTCTCATTTGTGATGGAATCTCTAAGCTTGTCAAGGTTTACAAAGCCATCGCTATCGACATCCAGATAGGTAACCTGGAAGCCCTGTTTCTCCAAAGCTCTCGCGCTGTGAAGTACAGGAAAATCCTCGATTTTTGATACAATTACGTGTTTGCCTTTCTTCTCACCAAGAGCCAGTGCCACTCCCTTCAGAGCAAGGTTTGAGGATTCGGTACTTCCCGAGGTGAAAATGAACTCTTCGGGTCCAGCGCCCAGAGTAGTGGTAAGAACCTCCCGGGCCTTGTCCAATGTCTCTCGAGCTTCTATCCCCTGAGAATAGCCAAACTCCGAGGTGGCAACTGCGTAGATATCGAAGAAGTATGGCCTCATCGCCTCGAGTACCTGCTCGTCCAAACGGGTAGCCGCAGCGTTGTCTAGATAAATCGACCTGTCGAACATATCCTCCTCCTATCATATGAACAGGGTTATTGTTGATTCCCTAGCCTCACTTAAGTAGGTACCGACTGCGCAATATTCTGATATCAAATCATCACGGAGGTCTTCTTTCTTTATTCCCATTATCTCCATTGTCATGTCACAAGCAAGGATCTTGCCTCCGAGCTCCTTGAAGTCCTGCAGGAGCTTCTCCATGGAAGCCACGCCGGCCTTCTTCATTCTCCGCTTTACCATCCACTTGCCCAGTCCCAGCATGTTCATCTTTGACAGAGGCCCTTTTTCCAGCCCTCCTTTCTTGAGACGCTGGAGTCCCCAGAAAGTGAAGTAAAAAGACGCTTCCATCCCCATTGCCAACGCCCCATTGCCTATGATGAGAGCACTATAAACCTTATCCATATCACCGCTATGAACTATGATGGTAGCTTTCTCGGACATAGTTACTTCCTCCTTCTACCTGCGTATTCTTATTCTCCAGACTCCGTCTTTCTCCTGTATGTCGATAAGTTCCAGGCCCAGAGCCTTGACGGCCATTGGTATTTCTTTCTTGGAAGAGGGATGGGTTCCGATAACCTCCACAACGTCACCCTCTTTTGCTTTCCTCAAAGCCTTACGGGTTTCAACCAGAGGCACGGGGCAGGTTTCACCCTTGCAGTCCACCTTTATCTCAGCCATTATCTTTTCCCGCCCTGCCAACTTCTTCTAGTCCTTGTTCTTAGATGAAAGCTCTATATAACCATTTTATTACTAATAAAAGTAAAATGCACCCTCAGCACCAAGCCCCTACCCATCTGAACAACCTACCATCTTGAAGCTTACTTATACCTAGTCTCTTGGCCAGCTTGCATCGCAAACAGCTTCAGTCTGATAGCTCTCACATTCGTGCTGAAGTATATTGGGCATTATATTCAACTATCTGGGCTAATGAACAAAACATCGGATTGTGTCGCCCACGGCAATATCATGGTTGGACTATGCCCTGTTCATCATACTAACCAGCTCTCCACTTCAGACCACAGCTGTAAGGAATGAACAGTAGCAATGATCTCCATTCCTTCACCGCCAGCCCGCCTTCCTTTGATTTCCTCTTGTTGCTCCTAGTCAGCACTTTGTGCTCTTTTTCGAAATTTTTTCGAAACCACGCTTTTCGAAAACTAGATACGAATCAGGCCTTATTTTAGGTTTTCGAAAAGATTTTTGAAGTCCTTTTCGAAGGGATTTGAATAGCATTATGCTTCCTACTAAGCGGCTAAGCCCACTTATATTTACCCTCGCTTTCCTTGTCCTCTCAGTCAAAACTGAACCCGCCTTCAATTTTCTTTTTGAAAAACTAGGTGGTTTTTGAAAACTAGGTGGTTTTTGAAAATTACATATGATTTAGCCCTCATTTTGTGGTTTTTGAAAAGGTTTAAGGTCTTTTTGTGGTTTTTGAAGGACATTTTTTTATGTTTTTGAAAAGCATTTGCATAGCATTATGCTTCCTACTAAGCGACTAAGCCCCTTTATGTTCCCTCTTGCTTTCCTTTTGCTCAGTCAGAATTACGCCCTCCTTCGAATCTCATTTTGAAACTCGAATATTTGAAAACTAAATACGAATCAGGCTTTATTTTAGGTTTTCGAAGGATTTTTTGAAGGGATTTTCGATGTCCTTTTCGAAGAGATTTGAATAGCAGTATGCTTCCTACTAAACGACTAAGCCCCTTTATGTTCCCTCTTGCTTTCCTTTTGCTCAGTCAGAATTACGCCCTCCTTCGAATCTCATTTTGAAACTCGAATATTTGAAAACTAAATACGAATCAGGCCTCATTTTGGGTTTTCGAAGAGATTTGAGAAGATTCAAATAGAATTTGAATAAAATTCACGCTTGGTAGATGGCTACCATGTAACATTGTACTCAGCAGTGCGCTCAAGATGGTCAATTGAGTTGAAAAACAAGGTCGGCGTTTGATTTGATAAGGGGGGGTGAATAAAGCTGATAAGCCATACCCAGCAGCACTTAGAGAGTAAAGCCTCGTCTTATGAGTAGATACGAGGAGGTTTTTGAGAAGCGATTTGGCTCCAAGGGGTAGCCTTTCACCCCCTGTCCAGTGGCTATTATATGTGTGTTGGCAAGCCGCCCCCTGGCGATGTGACATATCGTCTTTTTGCAGAAAAATGAGTTGATAGACAATAATGCTATCATTTTGAGTGCGAATGCACGAGATGATATACCGCCTCAAACGTAGCGTCTCAAACATGCTATCACTCTGGGCATAGCGCAATCACGAGGTTTCCGTAAGGGGCACAATCCGATGAACTGTGTGATTCTAATTTCACTTAATAAGAGAATTAGGGCTTGAGACCCGGGATAATTGAACTGGTTCTACGTCAATAAGTGTGAAACTCTGCCCTCATAGCCCGGGTTAGCTGCTAATATCCTCATTCGGAAGTTATCCATGTTACGATAGCCATAAGCCATCCTCTTGATAGTCTTAATGCGGTTATTCTTTCCCTCTACAAAGCCATTGGTTATTCGGTAGTCAAAGTAGTTCAGTATTTCCCCTCTCCAATTGCTAAGCGTATGGAGAAGTTCCTTAAACTCATATAGGGAGTCACGGGCTATCTTTTCTTCCAATAGTCCGAGCATTTGCTCAGCCTTGCTCCTGTCTGTTTCCCTATACCATGCTCTGAAGCTCTCCTTAAGTACCCATGCCCTCTTCAGTTCAGGATAACGGTAGAATAGCTGATTTAGCCTTTCTTTCTCCCAATGAGCAAGCCTCTCAGCTCCCTTGAGCAGGATATATCTATTCTTGAACAGGTCCTTTCTCTTCCCCTTTCTGCTCCCTCCCTAGAGCCTGCTCCTCACCTTGTCCAGAGCACCATTGATATGCCTGATGAGGTGAAACTTATCCGCTACTACCTTCGCCTGAGGCAAGCACATCTGGACTGCCTGGCGGAAAGGTTCGTGCATATCCATTGCCACCCCCTTGACTCTCTCCGGCTGTGGAAGTTTATCCAGGTACTCTTCCACTCTGTGTTGGCCCTGTCCTTCCACCTCCTCCATTACTTCTCCCTCCACCAGGTTACAAATGGCCGTGTGATATAGACGTCGCCCCCGAACCGAGAATTCATCCAGACCTATGAACTTAGGCGTTTCTTTCACTCCCTTTGCTTCAAGTCTCTTACCTATCTCTTCAGCAACACATCTCCTCACTAGCCCTTCCCCAACTATCTCCTTCTGCGCTGTCCTCCTCACCGTCTGATGAAGTGCCTCCTGTCCCAAATACTCCCTGAATCTATGACTGGATCGTCTCCTGGGACCGAAGACTTCATCTGGCTCAGTGAACACCTTGCCACAAAAGAGACATCGAAATCGTCGCTTTATTAGCGTGAGTAATACTGTCTTATCCCTCAGCCTCCTATCCTGCTTACACTGCTGCCTCCTGTCGTGCTCCTTAACGGTCACTTTACCGCACCGCGGGCATCTGGCCTCTCCCCGGCGATAGATAACCGTGACCTCAAAATGGCTCTCCATTTCCTTTTGCCCCAGAATCTTGAGTTGTGGCAATCCTAATGCCACTGCGATACAATCATCTTGCATCCGTCTGTACCTCCTTTGCTTTGAGTTTTTCATTACCCAAAGGCTATAGAGGTCAGCGGGTGCTTTCAATTACCCATACCCATTTTTACACAAAATAGTTTAGCCCGACGAGTCCACCCTCTGTTAGGAAAAGTTGAAAGTGGACTCTTGGGGACTCCTTTAACGGGTAGGTAACCGACTGCACCATTCGGTTATCCCACCATATTCGCACCTCCAATGCACCTCTTGCCACATCAGGAATAAGATGAACCTCAACTTCATCTCGCAGCGGAACGTGTGGTACTGGTATATCATGGTTGGATAGAGATATCTTCCGGTATCCATTGACCATTCGTTTCTCCCGTAAGCAGAACACATCCTTAGTCGAGGTGTACGGCTTGGGTAAAGCAAAAGGCCTAAACAGGCTGTTCCCTTCTTGTCTAGCCTTGTCAAAACGGATGCTTGGGATCTCCCCGGTAGTAGAATGAATTTGGTGGTTATTGTAGCGGCCTACCTCTTCTTTTAAGACAGCGCGGACATCGCCGATGGCGGTTAGCTTCTCTATGGCACAGGTCCTGACAATCCGATCCTGTAGCCACCGATATGGCCTTTCGATCTTTCCTTTTGCCTGGGGAGACAAGGCATAGACAACGTCCATTCCCAAGGTCCTCATTACCTGCCGCCACTGAGGGTCAGCTTCGTCAGTTTGAAGGACATGCTTTCTCCAGACGCTATCCCTTCCCTGAACAGAGCGGAATACACGCAATGAATCAACGTAATAGCGCAGTGGAATACCGTAGGTGAGCATTACACTCTCGGCAGCTTTGATGTGAGCCCAGGTGCTTTCCTGCTCAAAGAAGTCAGAGTAGAGGATCTTGCGGCTAAAATCATCCAGGGAAATAATTAAAACCCACCTTTCCCCAGCGTAAGGCGACCACCGATGGTGAGAAGTATCGTGTTGAATTAAAGCGCCGACGGCGGTGGTAATCACCTCGCGGTCATGGACCTTCTTTCTTGGATGGGGCTGGTAACAACCTAAGTTCTTCGCCCGGGCAATGATAGTGGGCGAAGATACCTTAATATCACGCTTAATTAAACGATCCCTGATGGCTGAATAGTTGTAGGTAGTAATGGGGAGGGTAGAATTATCAATCAAACTCTTCTCCAACATAAGTGCCTTTTCAATTTCCTTCTCTACCGAGGCAGGTATTCTGGTCGAGGTCTCCCTCTGGTAGACAAGGGAAAATTTGTGTGGGTCAAGACGATATTGTTTTAAAAGAGCAAAGAACCTGGATCTACTGATGGCTAAAATTTCCTCAATGGCTGCCCTATCCAAGGATCCCTGGCAGTATCCTTTTAACAGCACTTTCACCTGCTCGGCAGTGAATCGTTTGTGAACCTAGTCCATTGATTCCTCCTTTTTGCGAAGGAATGTATCACATGGAGTTCACTTTTCAGCCGTTAACGGTTCACTTTTGAAAAATTTTTAACAATACAGCCTAAAGGGTATTGACAAAGGACTTGTGTTATGCTACGGTTCTTAGCATTGAATGATGAATCATTGGTTAGCACCATTCTATGCAGTTCACTTTCTTCGCCAAACAATTTGGCAAGGCCTTTAATTGATCCATTCCATCAGAGGTGCATGAGTGTGGCAAAAACAACCAGGCAAAGTAGATTTGATAAGGCGACCATAATACAAAAGGCGGGATCATGTTTTTGGCAAAGGGGCTATAGCGCAACGAAAATGAGTGATATTGCTCGTAGCTGTGGTTGTGAGGCAAGCACCTTATACAATTACTTCAAAAGTAAGGAATATCTTCTGTATGAAGTGATAAAGGAGGAAATGCAACAAACACTCTGTTTGGTTGAAGCAGTGCAGAAGAATGACACTACGGGACCAAGCGAAAAACTCCGACTCTTGATTAAGAACCATATACATCTTGTGACTGGCGATAAGAGATCTTCAAGGTTGCTATTTGATTCAGAGCTTAGGAGTTTATCACCTGCTCATCGCAAGAAAATCATTGAATTCCGCGATGGGTACGACAAGATTGTGCGCGATATAATACGTGCAGGCATAGATAGTGGCGAGTTTGCCAAGATGGACGAGACCATGGTCGGTTTTGCTGTCATTGCCATGATTGTTCGAACTAGAATCTGGTTTTCTCCAACGGGAAGGTTATCCCCTGACGAAATCGCAGATACATTGTTCGAGTTCGTTCTGCACGGGCTGGGTAGCAAATGCAAAGAGGATAAGGCTGGAAATCACAGTGTCGAAGGTCAGCAAGATCGCCACGGAGTTATAGCGAAAGTTCAATGACCTGAAAATAAAGCAAGGTTACGTTGGCAAAAGGTTAACGCTGGTGTATAGTCAAGTGCTAACAATTTGATTTGAAAGGAAGTGGCTTATGAGCAACAGAGGCAAGGTACAATTTAGCAAGCTTTTTGAGCCGGGTCGGATTGGGCAAATGGAGCTGAGGAACCGTATTGTTATGGCTCCTATGGTAACTAATCTTGCTTATGAAGATGGCTCAGTATCCCAGTGTATAAAGGACTATTACGAGGCAAGAGCTGGGGGCGGAGTTGGGCTAATCATTGTAGGCGCCACCTGTGTTGAAGGCTCTCTAGGTAGGAGCTCAAGAGCTCTTCGCCAGTTGCTTATTGACGATGACAAGTTCGTATCTGGCTTAAGCGAATTGGCTGAGGTTATTCATAAACATGGTGCTAAGGCTGCGATACAGCTCCATCATGCTGGGCGAGAAGGACATGCTGGGCAAGAAGGAGGGCCGATTCAATCCCATCTTCCACCTGTGGCGCCCTCATCTATTGCTGAAGAGGGAGGAAGGCTACCGCGTGAACTCACGATAGGGGAAATTCAAGACCTAGTGAAGCGCTTTGCTCTAGCGGCAGGACGGGCCAGGAAGGCAGGTTTTGATGGTGTAGAGATTCATGGTGCTCATGACTACCTAATCGCTCAGTTCCTGTCAGCCTCTTCTAACAAACGCTCAGATAAGTATGGAGGTGATGTTACGAATAGAGCCAGGTTTCTTATTGAAACCACAAGCTCTATTAGGGAGGTAGTAGGGCAAGACTATCCTGTATGGTGTCGTATAAATGGACGGGAGTATGACATAGAAGGAGGCATTACTTTGGATGAAGCCCAGCAGACAGCCAGACTGGCTCAGGATGCTGGTTGTGACGCGATTCATGTCTCGGGGTGGGGAAAAGGAGGAACTCAGCGCCGTCCCCCTATGGGATATCGTGTGGGTTATTTTTCTTGGCTGGCAGAGACGGTCAAGAAGGCTGTTGATGTACCTGTAATAGCAGTAGCGCGGATTACCCCTGAATTCGGGGAGGGTCTACTTCAGGAGGGGAAAGCCGATTTCATTGCTATAGGTAGAGCCTTGATTGCTGACCCTGATTTGCCCAATAAGGTAGCTTCAGGAAAGCTTGAGGATATTAAACCCTGTCTATCTTGCGATGGTTGCTTTGATAGCATGGCGGGCTTTCATTCACCTGATGGGACTTTGCGTTGTGCAGTAAATGCTGCCGTGGGGAAGGAAAGGGAGTTTACAATCTACCCTGCGGAAAGAGCTAAGAAGGTTCTAGTTGTTGGTGGTGGTCCGGCGGGTCTTGAAGCGGCAAGGGTAGCGGCGCTTCGTGGTCATCATGTAGTCCTATTTGAAAAGGAAAATGAGCTTGGTGGGCAATTGCACGCTGCTTCTCTACCTCCTTACAAGGAGAGTATTCAGAGTCTAAAGATATATCTTGAGCATCAGGTTGAGAAACTAGGGGTCAAGGTTGAGCTGGGCAAGAAAGCTGATGTAGGTCAGGTGGAAGAATTGAGTCCTGATGTAGTAGTTGTTGCTACTGGGGCAAGTCCCATCGTGCCAGAAATCCCGGGGATTGAGAGAGACAATGTGGTTTTAGCTTATGATGTACTGATAGGCAAGGTGGCTGTGGGAGAGACAGTCGTTATCATCGGTGGAGAGCTAGTGGGCTGTGAAACAGGGGAGTTTTTAGCAGAAAAGGGAAAGAAGGTAACGATTGCAAGAAGGGGTGGGGACATGGCGGCCAAGATGCCACCCAGTGAGCGACGTCTTCTTTTGGATAGGCTCACCATGAAAGGGGTAACGATGTTAACTGGGGTAAAGTATGAAGAGATTATGGATGAGGGTTTATTGATTACTACAAAAGGTGGTGATAAGCGCACTATTAAAGCAGATACTATAGTGGTCGCTGCAGGTGCAAGGCCAAACACAGAATTATTCAGAGTCCTGAAAGATAAAGGCTACGAGGCCTATCTTGTCGGTGACTGCGTGGAGCCAAGGGTGATAATGGATGCTGTTCATGATGGCTTCGTAATTGGCCGTGCCGTATAGGTTTTCTTGGTTAATATGCTGACAAATCTCCAAGTAGGCAAAAAATAAAAAGGGGGCTATCTAATGGATTTCAGTTTAACAAAAGAGCAAATCGAGTGGAAGGAGTCGGTTAAGGAGTTTGCACGGAGGGAAATTGCGCCGAGTAATATAGAAGTTGATCAAAAAGCCGAAGTCTCTTGGGAAAATTGGAAGAAAATGGCTGATTTTGGTCTTTTGGGAATGGCGTTTCCTAAAAAGTACGGAGGTAAAGGGGCAAGTCCTCTTGAGACGGTGCAAGCATTTGAAGGCTTTGCGGCAGGAGGAGGGGGGTTTGGAACTGCTGCCCATTGGCATTGCCATATGGATGACTGTGGAATGTCTATTGTTGAGCATGGGAAGGAAGTTATAAAAAATAAATACCTCCCAAAGATGGCAAGGGGGGAGCTAGTTGGTGCATTTGGTCTCACCGAGGCAGGGGCAGGGTCCGATGTGTCAAGGCTTACGACAACAGCTACCAGGCAAGGTGGCGATTACCTCCTTAATGGAATGAAAACATTCATCACTAATGCTCCAGTATGTAACCTTGCTACCGTAATAGCCTATACGGACAAGTCTAAAGGGCATAGAGAGGGGATGTCAGCATTTATTGTAGAGGAGGGATTCCCTGGTTTTTCTAAGGGACCAGGATTTCAGGGTGATAAATTGGGAGAACACGCAGTTACCACTGGCGAATTACGCTTTTCTAACTGTAGGGTGCCAGTGGAAAACATGCTGGGTAATGAGGGCCAAGGTTGGCAAATAATGCGGGATGTTCTTTTTTGGGAGCGTTATGGGCCACTTGGTCTTACGATTGGCCACATGGAAGAGATGTTGGAAAAATGTATCAAGTACTCAAAGAAGAGAGTAACCTTCGGCAAGCCGATTGCGCAGCATCAAGTTATACGGCATAAACTGGCTGACATGAAGGTCCGTTTGGAAGCTTCACGATTTCTTGTTTACAAGATTGCTTGGGAAAAAGAACGTGAAATAAGTGATATGATGAATGTATCAATAGCTAAGTTATTTTGTTCAGAATCATTCCTGCAGAATGCGACAGAGGGGATTCAAGTCCTTGGGGGGCGGGGTTACATGCGAGAATATGAAATAGAGCGTAACTTTAGAGATGCGAGGCTTCTGACAATAGCCGCCGGCACATCAGAGATACAGCGGGAGATAATCGGAAACAGGTTGATTAGGCTACCACTACCTGATGATTTGGAGATTATGAGACCCGGTATACTCCGATCAGAAGTATAACTGAAGGGATAAGAGCAGTATATCAAATGAAGTCTTATCATCTAACTAAGAACATTAACCATATGAAGATAGCCTAAAATAATATCGGGAGGTGGCAAAGTGTAAAATTAGCAGAGTTCTATGGAAAGTTACAGGCTAAAAAATTCATGGAAGGAGGGCTTAAAGATGTCGAAATCGAAGATGACAAGTTGGGTTATGTCATTAGTAGCTGTTGTTCTCATGGTAGGTCTCTTGTTACCGGCGTGTGCTCCCTCGGCAGAAAAGGGAGAGGAAGTAGTGATTAAAGTAGGCCAACTTCAGGCCCTTACTGGCCCATCGGCGACAGAATGTGGCCCTATCTCAATGGCCGTTATGGACAGTTTCAGGCTTCTCAACGAGAGAAGGGAGATTTTTAGTGATCTACCACTGGGAGGCACGGTCAAGTTACTCACAGAAGACCATAGGTGGGATACTGCCCTAGAAGTGCAGCTAGTTCACAAGCAGGTCGAGTCGGACCAATGCGTCACCATAGTCAGTTGCACTACAGCGGGGGCTTATAATTGTAAGGATTACCTCACTGAGATGCGTGTGCCTTATCTCACTCAGTCTTCCCCTGAGTGCATTATTCCTATGGATACGGGCTATACCTTTCTTTACCTTTATTCTTATCCTCAAGCCTCTATAGCGGAGTTAGAGTGGGCCCTTGATAAGTGGGAAAAGGAAGGCAAAACGGGGAAGCCCACGGTTGCCCTGTTTGGTATGGATACGTCGTTTGCTAGGCAAATGGCGATGACGGTAAAGAAGTATTGCGAGGAAAATGGTATCGAGATTGTTGCTACCGTCTGGAATGGTGGCGCCCCGATTGAGGTGGCAACTCAGGTCAGAACCTGCAAAGAGGCAGGAGCTGATATTGTATTCGGGGGTCAACTCGGAGGCCCTCTAGTAATTATCAGTAAAGAGATGGCCATTCAGGGTTATAAACCATGGCAGGTTCTTAGTCACCCTTGCCTCAATGATACAACCCTTTTCAAGACGGCAGGGCAGGACGAGATTGGCTGGGCTACTTTTCAGGGTCATTATCAATGGGAAGACACAGATGTTCCTGGGATAAGAAAGTGGATTGCCCTAGCTAAGGAGTGGCATCCCCTTAATACCAAGCCCGAAGTCACCCTGGGGCCTATGTACATTCACGGCGCAGTTTCAGGGATGATAGCGGCTAAGGCAATCTATAACACTGTAATGAAGCATGGGTGGCAAGGAGTTACTCGTGATACGGTGAAGGAGGGATATGAGAGCATAAAGAACTTTACCGGTCTAGGTGGAGAGTTTGCCCCAATTTCTTATGGTCCGGGGCAGCACATTGCCATGAACTCTGTTGCCATTTACCAGGTTTTACCCAGCGGTGACCGTATGGGACCGGTTACTGAGTTTATTCCGTGTCCGCCTTGGAATAAGGATTGGGAAGATCCAGAATACTGGAAGTGGTAAGGGTAGTTGTGGGTCACTTCTTCAAGGGATGACATTGTGTTGTCCCTTGAAGAAGTATTGAATAAGTACTAATAAGCACCAATAAGTACCAAGGAAAGGTTTAAGGCGATGGAATATTCTTATTTTGGTAATTCTCTTATCAGCGGGATAAACCTTGGATTAATATATGCTGTTATTGCCCTGGGCTTTGTCTTAATTTTCAAGTGTTCGGGAGTGCTTAATATGGCCCAGGGTTCTCTCTGTATGGTAGGTGCTTTCATGTGCTATACCTTGTCTGGCATGCTGGGACTTAATTTCTATCTGGCTATTTTCTTGACCTTGCTTCTTTCTCTGCCGTTGGGTTGGCTCATTGAGCGATTGGTATTACGCCCCTTGATAGGTCAACCTACGTTCACAGTACTTATGGTAACTATAGCCTTGCTCGTCTTTTTCGAGGGTTTTTGCCTTGCTGTTTGGGGTGCCAAGTATTATGGTTACCCAGAAATGTTTGGAGGGGTAACCCATGTGGGAGAATTAGATTTTACTCATATGGGACTTTTTAGTACTGGTGTATGTATAGTGCTTTTTGGTGCTTTCATCGTTTTCTATAGGCGCTTTAGGATAGGAATTACCATGAGAGCACTGGCTGATGACGAGCAGGCGGCTCAATCGGTAGGGATAAAGGTATCAAGCACCTACCGCATGTCTTGGATGATTAGCTGTGTGTGTGCCTCAGTTGGAGGGATACTTTTAGCATATCTGGTTTGTATACACCCATGGCTGGGCCTGGTGGGTCTCAGAGCTATTCCGGCAGTGATTGTTGGTGGGATGGAGTCCGTGCCGGGGGCACTTGTTGGGGGCTTAATTATAGGTGTTCTAGAGGCCATCAGCGGAGCCTATTTGGATCCCATCCTTTCGGGGGTTAAGGAGGTAGCTCCTTTTGTGGTGCTGGTTCTCATCCTAATATTTAAGCCTTTCGGTCTCTTTGGGCTAGAAAGGATAGAAAGGATATAAAAATGGGACTTCCTTGTGGGTGTTATAACACAACCTATGCCAAGGATATGGCTATCCTGAGAACTAAGACTCATTGGGCACTGCTCATAGGAGGTCTTATCCTTTGGTTCTCAATTCCTTTATGGAGTAGCGCATATTTGTTGCATATAATTAATTATGTTGGAATTCTTATCATTGCTACTATAGGACTTAACATCCTGACTGGATATTGCGGACAGTTCTCAATAGGACATGCTGCCTTTGTCGGGGTAGGTGGTTATACTTCTGCGATTTTGACTACCAACTATGGTTTTCCCTTCCTTGGTGCTTTAATCTGTGCTGGGCTGATGGCTGGGTTGATAGGCATGGTTTTTGGTCTACCGGCGCTGAGGGTCAAGGGTTTTTACCTGATCATGGCTACTCTGGCAGCTCAGTTTATTTTAGTCTACATCTTTGGGCATTGGGACAGTATGACCGGGGGAGCTTTGGGATTCCATGTGGTAGCGGCTTCTATTGGACCCCTCGTTTTCCTTAATAATAGAAGCCAGTTCTATATAATTATGATTGTTCTAGTCTTGGGTGTTTACTTTGCCCAGAACCTGTCACGGATGCAGTTAGGTAGAGCCTTTGTTGCGATAAGGGATAATGACCTGGCTGCCGAGGTGATGGGGATTAGCCTATGGAAATATAAGATTATTGCTTTTTTTATTGGTTGCTTCTATGCTGGAATTGCTGGCTCACTGTATGTGCACTGGATGCGTTCGGTAATACCTGAGCACTTTTCCTTATTGAGCTCTATATGGTATTGTGCCTATTTGATTATCGGCGGGATGGGCACCGGAGTAGGACCATTTTTGGGCGTTGGCTTGGTAGTAGGCTTAACCGAGTTATTAAGAATGGGTTACGGGGCTGTTGCTGGCATTTTCCCTTATGCATCTGTCTACTTTGCTGCGGGCAATAACATGCTTTTCGGGCTCGTTCTTATACTCTTCCTTATTTTTGAGCCCCGAGGTTTAGCCCACAGATGGGGGATTCTTAAAACTTCCTACAGGCTATGGCCATTCTCTTATTAACATGGAAATATTGTAAGAGGAGCTGCTAATGTATCAGAGAAGAGCAGAACAATTGGTGGAGATAAAAGGATTAAGGGTTGAGGATATTTATTTAAGTTTTGGTGGGATTCAGTCTCTCGTAGGGGTAAGCACTGAGATATTAGAACGGGAAATTCTAGGTATTATTGGTCCCAATGGAGCTGGAAAGACTTGTCTTCTTAATTGTATAAATGGGTTTTATCGCCCTCAGCGAGGGAAGATATATTGGGGAGACGAAGACATCACCCATAAGCCATCTCATCAGATTGCAGACGCAGGAATAGTCAGGACTTTTCAGAACATTGAGCTCTACACTGGGTTAACAGTGCAGGATAACATCATGGCTGGCAGACACTCTTTAATAAAGACTAATATCTTTCTCCAGGGTATATACTTTGGGCTAGCCCATAGTGAGGAGATTAAGCATCGCCGGGCAGTGGAGGAAATTATCGACTTCTTGGAACTAGAAGACGCCAGGACGCAGGTTGCCGGCTCTCTTCCTTATGGGACACGTAAGAGGGTAGAGCTAGGCAGAGCGCTTGCCGCCGAGCCAAGAATTCTCCTCCTTGATGAGCCTATGGCTGGAATGAATGTTGAGGAAAAGGAAGATGTTGCCCGATTTATTATTGATATACATGAACTAAGGGGTATTCCCATTGTTCTTGTTGAGCATGATATGGGTGTGGTGATGGATATCTGTGACCGATTGTGTGTTTTGGACTTTGGTAACAAAATTGCTGAGGGCATTCCTACTGAGATACAAGCCAATCCTACAGTTATTGAGGCTTATTTGGGGAGGTAGCAAAGTAAAAGATGAAGAATGTTAAAGCAGAAAAAACAATATCAACCGTCTTCAGGGAGTCGTGCACTAAGTATGCTGATAAGCCTGCTCTTCGGGAAAAAGACTTCGGCATTTGGGAGGAATATAGTTACCGAGAGTATTATGAGAAAGCTAAATACTTTGCCCTGGGGATGAAGTCTCTCGGCTTTAACCGGGGAGAAAAGGTGAGTATCTCTGGTAACAATGAGATTGAATGGTGCTTGGCTATGTTTGCCGTCATTACTGCCGGAGGCACTCTGGTGGCTGGTATTTACCAGGATTCCTCACTTGATGAGATAAAGTATATTATCAAGCATGCTGGTGCTACCTTCGTGGTTGTGGAGGACCAAGAGCAGGTTGACAAGATGTTGGAGATTAGGAGTGAAATTCCCGATATTAAATATTGCATTTTTTGGGATCCCAAGGGGCTTTGGAATTATGATGACCCCTGGCTCCTGGACTTCTATAATGTCTTGGCCTATGGTAGGAAGTATGAGGAAGAACACCCCGGCGAGTATGAACGTGATTTAGATGAGTCTCATCCTGATGACCTAGCGGCGCTTTATTATACCTCCGGTACTACGGGAGTGCCAAAAGGGGTGATGTATACGCATAGAACGATGCTTTTGGCTTCTGAGGGTTGGGCTGCTGCGGAATATACGCAGGAAGGTGATGATCTGTTCAGCTTAACACCTTTAGCTTGGATTTCGGATCCTTTGGGTAATATTCTGCCAGCCTTGGTGCATGGGGCAGTAGTAAACATTCCCGAGGAACCGTCAACTATCGGCCAGAATATAAGGGAGATTGGTTATCAGGCCGGATTCGCAGGCATCAGAGCAATTGAGGCTCAAGTCTCCGAGGTACAAGTGAAAATAAGTGATAGTGGTTTCTTACAGAGGATGGTCTATAATCTATTTATGCCTGTTGGCTATAAGCTTGCTGATGCTTGGGCTGAGGGTAAGAGGTTGAGTGGATTCTGGAGGCTCTTATGGAATATAGGCTACTGGGTATTGTTCCGGCCACTTCAGGATAGGTTGGGTTATGCGAGAGCCAGAGCCTTAGTTACGGGCGGGGCAGCTCTGGCACCCGATGCCTTTCGCTACTTTCACGCTATAGGAATTGGACTAATGAACGGTTACGGGCTGACAGAGCTCACTCCAATCGCTGAACAAAGACTGAACAGGCTTGATGCTGAAAGTGTTGGATTTCCGACAGAGGGTTACGAGGTGAGGATAGCAGACAATCAAGAGATCCTGGGTAGAAGTGGGAGTTTAACCCCTGGATACTATAAGGATCCTGAGGCGACAAGTAGGGCTATTGATAAGCAGGGGTGGCTACATACCGGTGATGCCGGTTTCATTAATGATAATGGAGAATTAGTGATTCTTGACCGGCTAAAGGACCTTATGAGGCGTAACGATGGCACTGGGTTTGCCCCCCAATACATCGAAAACAAGTTGAAATTTAGCCCCTTTGTCAGGGAAGCAGTAGTTCTGGGTGATGGGCGAGATTACCTGGCTGCCCTGATAAGCATCGACTTCCCTATCTGCAGTAAATGGGCTGATAAGCACCAGCTCATCTATACTACCTTTATGGATCTTTCTCAAAAGGATGAGCTCGATGCCGTGATTAGAGATGACATCATTAAAAGAGTAAATAGGGCACTGCCTGAAGAGGCTGGAATAAAGAAATTTACCCTCTTGCCCAAGGAATTGGATGCCGATGATGCTGAGTTAACACGAACAAGGAAGCTGAGGAGAGGGTTTATTAGCCAGCGTTATGAAGAATACATTGAAGCTCTATATTCGGGAGAGAAAGAGCGTAAGCTAAAAACTAAGGTTACGTATCGAGATGGCAGAAAGTCGGAGGTAGAGACGTTGGTCAGAATTGTTGATGTAGAATAAGGTAACGACTGGGAGGAATTGATATGTTATCGGTAAACAACGTTGAGGTCAAGTTTCAGGATGTGATTTTGGTACTGAAGGGGTGCTCACTTGAGGTAGACGATAGGGCTATAGTGTGTCTATTGGGTGCTAATGGGGGGGGTAAAACTACAATCCTGAAAGCTATCTCTGGGCTTTTAGTAAGCGAAGAGGGTAAGGTAACCAGTGGTAACATTGTATTTAATGGAGCAAGAATAGATAGAATACCTCCCGAGAATAGGGTTGAAATGGGCATTATCCAGGTAATGGAAGGGCGCAGAGTATTCGAACATCTGACTACAGAGGAAAATATCATCAGTGGAGGTCAATTTATCTCGTCACGCGAACTTAAGACAAATATGGAAATGGTGTATAGCTATTTCCCGAAGCTTAAAGACTTGCGCCACAATACTAGTGGCTATCTCTCTGGTGGAGAGCAGCAGATGCTGGTGGTAGCACGGGCTCTGATGGCAAATCCCAAGCTCATGCTTCTAGACGAACCTTCCATGGGCTTGGCTCCCATAGCTGTTGCCGAGATATTTAATATAGTCAAACGATTTAACGAGGAACTAGAGACCTCTATACTCCTCGTAGAGCAAAATGCGAGGCTTGCTCTAGATGTGGCGAGCTACGGTTATATAATGGAGAATGGAAAGGTAACCCTCGATGGCTCATCTGACAAGTTAAAGGGTAATGAAGATGTTCAGGAATTTTACATGGGACTAAGTAAGTTAGGAAAGAAGAGCTACCGGGAGGTTAAACATTACAAGAGAAGGAAGAGGTGGTTAGCCTGAGTAGCTGAAACCTAATGGTCCTACCATAAAGGGTTTGATAGACCCTGGAATAATCAAAAAGGGAGGAATGATGCATTGAATAGTGCCTTTGACCTTGAGAACAAGGTGGCTATTGTTACAGGTGGTGGAACAGGCATTGGATGTGCAACCGCTCTGGAGTTTGCTAAGGCGGGGGCTGATGTAGTTGTAGCCAGCCGAAATTTGGCCAATTTGAAGAAAGTGGCTGAAGGTGTACGAGCAATAGGCAAGCAGTCTGTTGCTATCTCCGCCGACGTACGGCGACCAGAAGATGTGGACAACATAGTATCCCGTACTATAGAGGAGTTCGGCCACATCGATATCTTGGTAAACAACGCAGGAGCTGCCTTCCGTGCTCCTGCCGAGAGCATCACCCCCAACGGTTGGAATGCCATCATCGGGATTAACCTGACAGGTGTCTTTCTTTGCTGCCATGCGGTGGCAAAGTTCATGATTCAGCAAAGGAAAGGTAGGATCATCAATATCTCCTCCATCTCCGGTTTGGACGGTGCCCCGGATATGGCTCACTACGGTGCAGCCAAAGCTGGGGTGATCAATCTTACCAGGACATTGGCCCAAGAGTGGGCAAAGTATGGTATCAATGTCAACTGCATCGCCCCGGGCCCTATCCAAACCGAAGCTATGATGGCGACGTGGTCGGTTGGCGACGAAACCAGCGCTGCCGATTTCGAAGCCACCACATCTTTGGGCCGGATGGGACAGCCTGAGGAGATAGCCTATGTTGCCATTTTCTTGGCATCGAAGGCCTCTAGCTACGTGACAGGGCAAACCATCCGCGTAGATGGCGGTGGCCTGGGGACGGAGACTCGCAGGGCGGTTTCGGGGAAATAGTGGGGCTTCAATCACAATGGCCTCTCAGTGTAGCGGGGGTTTAAATGAAGGTAGAGCAAATAGACCATATCCATATAGTGGTAAAAGATTTAGACAAGGCAGTAGCTTTTTTCGAAAACTTATTAGGCGTGAAATTTGGTGAAGCTGTAGGCTTAGAGGAGTGGCATTTCAAGTCACGTGTTGCTCCTATCGGTTCAGTAGGTATAGAGTTGATCCAACCTACCTCTTCTGATAGCGTATTTGCTAAATTTATTGAACGCAGAGGGGAAGGTTTGCAAGCTATTTCTTTAAAGGTCCCTGATATTGAGGAGGCTAAGAAAGAGATGGAGGCTCGTAAAATTCGATTAGTGAGTACAGTAAGTGCGGGTAGATTAAAAGAGGCACACTTCCACCCCAAAGATACTTTTGGGGTATTGTTTGAGCTCTGCGAATACTAATAGGAGCTAATAAAATTGTAGCACCTGCGGGTGGGGGTTCCTCACCTTGGGGATCAGTGTCCCTTGAACGCCCTTGCTCTGTGACACACGGAGGAAGTGGACTGTGGCTAGGAATTATGAAGGCGGTAGATGTGTGTCCAGGAGGAGTAAAGGGGGACCGGCGAAAGGAGTAGAGCATGGAGTTTAAAACTAGAGTTCCTGACGTGTATGATAAGTCACAAACAATGCCTCGTGAGGAGAGACAGAAATATCTAGATGGCAGACTAAGAGAGCTGGTCGCTTATGCCTATGAAAAAGCCCCAACAATCAAGGCAAGATTTGATAAGGCAGGCATTGCCCCTTCAGCCGTGCATAGCATCAAGGACTTGGAGAATCTGCCTATTCTGAGAAAGGACGAGTTGGTCGAGTTATACAAGGCCAATCCCCCTTTTGGTGGCCTTGTGACCGCTCCCATAGAAGATTTGGAAAGAGTTTATGTCTCTCCAGGCCCCATCTACGACCCCCATCACCAGAGTGAAAGCTTCTGGCGGCGACATGTCCACATGGTCAAGGCTGCAGGCTTTAAGAAGGGAGATATCGTTGTCAATACCTGGATGTATCACCTTGTACCGGCTGGTCTTCTCGTTGATGAGATGCTGAGACGAGCTGGAGTTACGGTCATACCTATGGGAGTGGGGAATACCGAACTTCAAGTCCAGGTTATGCATCACCTCAAGGTTACTGGATTTTACGGCACTACGAGCTTTTTCATGAATATCATCAATAAAGCTGAGGAAATGGGCTATGATATCCGCAAAGATTTCAACCTCAGGCTAGCTATGATTGGTGGCGAGATGGGCGGTGGGCCAATCAGGCAACTGGTGGAGGAGAAATACGGTATTGCCACCGGGGATGCCTATGGAACGGCCGACGTTGGTATGATAGCCTATGACTGCAGTGCAAAGAATGGCATGCATATCTCCGAGGATGTCATAGTGGAGATAATCAGCTACGAAACTGGAAAGCCGGTTGGCCCCGGTGAGGTAGGCGAAATAGTAGTGACTCCAATAGATGAGACTTACCCGTTGATACGTTTTGGCACCGGAGACCTTGCCGGCTGGATTGACGAGCCTTGCCCCTGTGGCAGGACTGCGCTTCGCATAACACGCCTCTTGGGCAGAGTGGGCGATGCTGTTAGAACAAGGGGCATGTTTATACATCCTCGCCAACTTGGGCCAGCGCTTGCTGGATTCTCACAAATCGCACAGTATCAGGCAGTAGTCACCAGGTCAGGTCATCGAGATGAGTTGGCACTTAAAGTAGAGCTTAAAGCTGAGGATGGGATTGACAAAGAAAAGTTAACTCAGCAGTTAATCAAAGCGGTAAGCGAAGCGGTAAGAATCAAGCTCGACCGTGTTGAATTCGTAGCCAAAGAGGTAATACCTGAATTCCACAAGTTGATAGTTGATGAGCGGGTTTATTGAATCTACAAAAGACTAGAGCGGTCGGTATTACTCAGAGTAAGTAAGGCAGTACCATAGAGAAAGGGGATTGACAATGGTTGAAGCGAAGGTAGCACTCCAGCAGGCCAATTGGCAAATCACAGCGACCACCATCCATTGTGACGTGGTCGATGACTTTGTTACCATTATGGTTAACAATAATTGGTCGACGAAGTGTGCTTGGTATAATCGGTATAAGCAGAAAGCCCTTGGGGACAAGAAACAGAAATTTGATAAGGCAATTAGAATTAAGGTAGAGAGATGCGCTGGCCCTGAATGTTCCTATGTTACTGATTATCGAAATAAGTTGATTCAGGAAGAGTCTGCATAAAGCCTAAAAGACTTCCACCAACTAAGATTACCTTAAGTCTTATTGCGGACTTAATTAAAAATACCACACTCCATTCGTAACCCTCAAAGATCCTGGCAAGACAAATCGCTTGATGCTTTATCCACGTATCTCTTGGAACATCCTTGCCTGTGTGATATGCCTCGTAAATAGACTAGCTGCTCTATCTGTTTATTAGCACACAATAGCCTGATTTGTGTCATGTCACCGGAGATAACTGGTATGTGGTTACTGTCCTCTGCTTCTCATAACTGTTATTATGCGATCAGGAACGCCATGCAATTCTTATTGCTTGCCGACGATATGGCAGACCTCCCAAGCATCCTTATGCACCTCCCAGCAGTCAAAGCAGAGAGCAGTTAATCCCTTCAGTTCATCACAGAACTTATCATCTACTTTGTCGGCCGTGGATAGCCGCCCAGCAGCTATCACAGAGGGCATTGCCCAACCTCATCTTGTAGTCATGAAATAAAGTATGAATGAAGTGTTTGTCCTTCGACTCCAGAGCGTCGATCAATTTGTCCTTAGCCTCAAAGTCAACAGTCGCCCTCAATACTTCAAGGCTGCTGGCGTAATCGCCGTCATGAGCCTTGCGGTAAGCCTTGATGAACCCCTCAAGCTGGTCAATGATTTGCTCAGTTGGTTCCATGTTTGTTTCCATTTTGGCTCCTTTCGTGTTTTGTTTTGCCAGCTACCCTGCTGCCACCTCCAGAATAGCTGGCGCCCGCCGTGTGGTTACTTAGTGACAGAGGTTTTGCTTGGCTAGGGACTTGGCCCTAAAGGGCAATGTCACCCGGGCAGGTCTGGTAGTCTACCTACCGGTTAAGCGTCTACCTTTTCCTGCCACCGAGCTATTTATTTTGTTAAGTTACTCCTTAGCAACAGGAAGGGACTCTTTAACTTTTCGGTAGTCCTCAATTGCCTTACTTATCTGTTCCTCTGTTAAACCATAGGGTTGTGTGGACCCACCATATTTCCTGCCTTCTTTATCACAAGTACACGTCGGCCAGGTCTCGCGCTGACCTCGCGGCACATTTATATCTAACGTCTTACCGCATAGCCAACAAGTGTAATCTTTAATTCTTCTTTTTCTTCCAATTCTCATAATACCTCCTTTTTAAGCGGGATCACTTCCAAAATTTGTGTCGTTCAAAACAAGATAGCCTGCTTCTTTAGCGTGTTCTCAAGTTTGTCAGGGTCTAGTATTTGCCACAATCTCTTAGACAAGGTTTGAGCCTCAGAGAAGTCTCTGCACCGGCACCAAACGTGAATATGCAGGGCCCCTGCCTTACCTGTGTGGTGTCGGTGAAACATGCGAATCAAGCAGCCTTTGGGCAGTGCAGGTTCCAGAGCCTCCCTTAATACATCCTCATTGCTTTGTGCCTCGGCATTGTGCTCATCGATTTTATGCGCCTCAAGCGGGTTAGGATGTTTGGTTGTGCAGGTAACCTCAATGTCGGTCTCTATATCATAGTCGCCATTTTTGAGCTGGTGAATAGCTATGACATCTCTAGTTAAGGGATCGCCCAGCGTTGGCTGAGTCTTTCCTCGCTGAATACAGGTGTTTACGCCTTCACCCGTGACACACTTGTGGCAGTTTAGACTCCTTTCATCAAAGTACGCGCAGGTTTCCATTTTTATCTTTCTTCCATATTGTATAGGCTCATTGTTTCCTCCATAGAGAGAGTATTTACTTGCATGCGAATGCAAAAAAGTCAAAGATTAGTCTTCTATAAACAAAATAGCCACCTCCTTTCTAGGTTTAGCTATCAAGGCTGTGGCTCGAGGAAAAGATTGGGCAAAGAGAAAACCTCTCGGCAGAGGTTCCTGCCTTTCTTTTTCACAGTGTTTCTGTGACCTATCGTTCCCTTTCAGGCTGGCTTTAGCACCTTTAAGAAAGACTTACAGGTTGCCATGCGGATTATCGGGCCAGTTCCCTAACCGCAACTCTTGATAGCTTGTATTCTATTGTTAGTCTCCGATGTTAGTCTCCGAAAGATATTCTATCACAATTGTCGTGCTTCTATCAATCAAGTGTACTCATATGATACATTACTCCTTTCTTCTAAAGACAAGCCACAGAAGTTCGACAGACCGCTTGAAATGGAGCCAGGCTTCCCGTCGTATGAATCTTTGCCTCGTTTCATCCTGGGGTAAGTCCAATGCTTTGAGGAGGCGCTCGCTGGAATAATAGATGAGTAAAATGAGTTGGCGCAGTTGCATTTTGACCTTCCTGTAAGGGGACCCAACTAAGCTGAGGGGAACTTTGGGAAAAACCCCCCAGCCTAGCTGGGACGCATTAGCCACCCCGATGACACACCGGGCAGATACGCTGATGCTCGGTTCGCTCGGTAAAGTTGGCAACAGCCTGACGTGCTCTCATGACCTGGCGTGGACTCTCCAATAAATGGGAGCTTGCCCAACTTATCAGGTTAATTATATCATAAGTGTTGTTCGGTGGTTCACGTAGAGCCAAATTTCTCACCGCCTGGGCTGCGTCTTTGGTTATGCCAGCTTCCCTGATCATTGTCTCGAGAACCATAGCTCTGTCTTCTGGCCTCAGCTCCTCCTCTATCATCTGCCGCCAGCGGGTAACGATGCCACCAACCGCCCTGTAGCTATCACGGATTGACTGGCGGAGCCAGCGGGTGAAGTTCTCTCCCCCACCATTCCCACCATAGTCGAACTTCCTCAAGACATCATTAGTGGTGACACCGTTGGTGCACATCAGCCGCAGGACATAAGCCTGAACCTCTGGAACAATAGTGTTGATAGGTGAGAAAGCTACCATCGCACCGGCTCTGATTAAGTCACCCTGGACAACCGGCTCCGAGTGAGTGCCAACAATCTCGATAGATGCACTATACCTTGCCTCGTCAACCAGGACCCTGGTGTACTCCGCTCCGGGCACGGCACTCTCGATAGTCCTCAACATCCTCTCAACGTTGATAGGATTGTGTCGGGCAGGCTTATTGAAGCCAATCACTACTCCAGCCTTTATTATCAGGCTATACTGCCTCCTTTCAGCCAGAAGCTCAGACATAACCGCAACCAGTGTCTTGCTTTGAAGCTTCTCAATCATGCCTTCTTGAAGGCCGATGAAACTGGCTAACCCCTGCATGCCTTCCAGAGACATATCAAGCATTCTGGCACCACCCCCTGGTCTGAAAGCTATCCTTCTCTCAGAGGGGACCAGGGCGACAGTTGTGTTGGGCTGGTGGATGATGTTGCGAAGCTGAACGTCTGCAATCGGCTCCAGCCTCTCTAGTACCTGTACTCTGTCCATTTGCTACTCCTCCTTTTTGATTTTCCTCACTCGTCGTTTTACCGGCTTGGTGAACCCCCGGCTGAACACATTAAGTGTTCAAGCGTTTTGTTGCCTTCTATTGGCATCACCCCCTTTCTACCTATAATCCTGAAAGCCATTAGACAACGCCTCACACCACCACTCAGGTAGCCCATTCTTAAACCACCTGAACTGCATATGGTGCAAGTCCATTAAGTAGGTAGCTTTGAGCTTGGTGCTGTCTGCCCTGACGCCGTTGAAGAACTCTATCGCCTTCCTGGTAAACAACTGTAGCTCGTCCCGCTCAAATAGTGCATGGGCTTCAGTTGGCTGCTTCCATAACAGCCTATCGGAGTCATGGATCAGGTTAATATCCAGTTTCCTGGAGTGATGAGATACGAAGAGGATAAGCTGCTGTCTATGTCTTGAGATGCTGATAAGGTTATCCAGTTTAACAGCTGCTGCACTCTGGGATCGCCTGGCATGAGCAATTTGAGCTGCCTCATCTATGAGACAGACAGACCTCTTAGGTAAGAGATTGACCATTGTAACCACCTGCATCCAGTCAGGTAAAAGCCTTTTCTGCTTTGGTGGTAAGTATTGAGGTAGTAGTATTGCTCCACCTAAATGCTTGCGGTTATGGAACTGGCGCATTATCTCGTGGGCCAGCCCTGTCTTGCCCGCCCCTCTAGCCCCCATGATGATCACTACTCCAGGGAAAGGAATAGCTTTCAGTAAAGTAGTTTGCTCCGGCGGAGACATCAGAGATTTGGCTAAAGCCTCATCCTGACCTTTCTGCCACCGCTTGAGCTTTTCAGCCCAGGATAGTTCTGGTGTCATAAACCCTCCTTAGAATGTCATTCTTCTGGCCTGGACTGAAGGTGGCAGGTCTGGGCCGTTTGTGTCCTCAATCGCCTTCTTCAGTACCTCGATGCCAGCCTTGAGGCTTATTAGCGTTCCCTCAGCTACATCAACTGTCGTCATACTCAGGTGGTCATACAGCCCTTGGAGATACTCTAAAGTCTCCTCTGGCGTTTGAGGCTCACATAGAGCCTCCAGGTCTGCTCTTTGCATACTTCACCCCCTTATTCAATTCGCTTGGCTTCACGCTAGAATGCGGGATTGTGTTCGATGGCGCTGGTGATACGAATATGCAGATGCTCCAATGCGTCCAGCCAGACAGCCTTCCCATTCTCGAACGTCATCTCCCTGTCTTGCTCTTCCAGATGGTCACAGATAGCTTCGGCAATAACCTGGGTATCTATCCAGTCGGCCAACTGGAGTTCGACCTGCTCTCGCATAGTTCACCCCCTTGTTCAGTTTTAGGGCTGACCGCCCCGCTCCGGGGGCCAAGGCCACCCTTGACCCCCACCTGCAGATCGGTCAGCTGCCGTTCTTTGAGCCGACTCGGACGGCAATAACCTGGACCTGGTACTTCTGGCCACCCTCGATGACCTTACCCTGTCCACGAAAGCCAACAGAGCCAGTCTTGAAGGTTGCCTGGCGCATTTCCAGCGTCATGGCAGCCTTACTTAGGATGTTCTGCCCTTCCATTGGTTCACCCCCTTATTTTATTCATCCTCTTTGGTGTAAATTACCGCCTCGACCATATCCAAAAGAGGTACAAAGAGTGGATTCACTTGCTCAAAAGTTACGACACTTTGCTCTTGAAGATGATGTATCTCCCGCTGTAGCTGTCTAGCTAGTTCCTTAGCAGTCATAGAAAACCCCCTTATGCCCAAACTGAAGCTACGCTCAGGACTCCAGCCTTTAGCCTTTTGATTTGTTGCCGACTGTATCCCTCACAGTAGTTGTCTAAATTCAGTACTTTGCCCTTTGGCAGGTTTTCAGGATCACGTCCCACCAATTCGCCTGACAGCTTGCCATTGCCGTCAGGTCTAAGAGCGACAACATTGCCACAGTAGATGAGGTACTTAACCACCACTGGCTTTCGACTTCGCTTCTTTTCCGCTTCTAGCTTTGCCAGGCAGTTATGGCAATATATTCCATCGCCATTGGAGGGCCGCTTTTCGCAGATTAAGCATTTAGCCATAGCGGCCTCCTATTCTTTTATTTGCCTTATGAGGCAATCACTGGACATGAGCGAACTCATGCCCAGTTCATCGCACCACAAGGCACGATACCCCCGAACGATAACCGGGGGTCTGAGCCTCGTCTTACTCCAATTCCGACAGTCCACCCATCAACCACCCTCACGACAGCTCGCTCAGGACTTTTGTGAGCGGAATTCCCATAGCAGGGTAGAGCCTAAAGGGGCTTACTACCGCCCAAGCCTATGGCTGAAAGTATGTTCTGTGATCCCCCGCATTGCCTCTACATAAGGTTACAAGGCAGGACATACGACCAGTAGACACAGGCCGTGCTCCGTCCTCTTGGCAGTGGAGAGTTGCCACAACCTGCTATGGGCGAAGCTGCCGCACCGATGCCACGCTATCGAGGAAGGCGGCACGGTGATGGCCAACCTAGCCATTTAGCGTCGGGCTTAGACGGGCATACAGTCGCCGTATGCCAGAACGTGCTGATTTAGGCCAGACAGGTCCCCGTATATTGCCATCAATACGGCTAGGACTAGGGCTTTTGGTCTTATCCCAGGGGCCGAGTTTCCAAACCGTAGACCCGCAAGCCTAGCATACGAGCCCGGGTCCCCCGGTGTCCTTTACTTCAAGCCATCAGGTTAGCATGACACCCTATGACCCCCGCCATGCCCAGCATAGCCAGCCCTGACGGGCATAAGGCCGTTTCCCCCTCTGGCCATCCGCAAAGGATGAACCAATACAAAGGCTTGTAAAATAACAAAGGTTAGGCTCATCGCCTAACCCTTGTCTTTAATTTAGCCTTCACTATAGCTAATCGTTTAGCCTGCCTTTTTCGTTAGGTTAGCTTACCAGCACCATCGGCTTTTGCTTAACATGGTAGTTAAGTCTTTGCCGTTCAGTATTGGTTAGCGGTTTTCCTTCTAATCGCTTCTGGACTATCGGCTTTATGCTATCTGGTAGTTGATTCCAGATACTTTGAGCGTCCAGCTTGCCGTCCATCTTTCGCTCGAATTCACATTCGCCGACTAGCAACTCACCAAGCTGGCACTCGTTACCTTCAGCATCCTCATAAACTTGATTCAGACTGCCAGCTAAAAAGTGCTGCCTGATTGTATACTTTCTCCAAAAGTCCACCCAATCGAACCGGGCTATGGCATAGGCTAGCCTTTCATCCTTAGTCCTGCGTTCAAGGATCGCTAAAACAAGCTCCTGGAAGAAGTCATCCTGTTCAGCTTTTGGCACTTTGCTGGCAAACACATATGATGCTTTCAAGGCTGTTTTGGCTTCTGGCTGCATTCGAGTGATGGTAGTTAGAAATTCCCCTACCTTATCGCCAAACTCCTTACCTTCAATAGGTAAATGTTTGGCGAACAGCTTGGCAATATCCCGATAGCTTGCTTTGATTTGAGTTTTCATCTAATAGCACCCCCAAAGTTTTTATTTTTTTTTGGCGCTATCAGATTAGCTATAGCTTTGGCCTATTCAATTGTTAAAGTGCTTTGGTTTTTCTAATTTCATTATGTAACAAAATAGGCTATTGGTCATTAACAGAATGAACCTATATTTACATGAATGATTTGGAAATAGGGTTTTCGAGGTAATTTTCAGAAGATAGAATCAATCCCAGTCTTTAACCGCTTTATGCCTCTGTCTAACTGCTATCCGTAGAGAGCAAGGAGCGGGTTTGACCAGGCAGCGTTAGAGGCAGCTCTGCCAGCAGCAGTGAGACGGAAATACCTTCGTGGTTGCCCCGCAGGGTAGTTGTCCTGAAGTGCTGATGGCTCTTCCCTTCCTGTGAATTCCACCCAGCCCAATCTCTGAAGGTTGGAGAAATAAACAACGAAGGAATGGTAGCGGCAACTGGTGGACTTATAGGGAATTAGGGCCAGGTGCTTTTGAGTAAGTCTCTCGATATTCTCAGGGTCAATACGGCGTTTCTGACGCTTAGCCAGTCGCTCTTCTTCTCTGGTAGCCCTGTCCAAGGCAATTGCTTTAATAAGGCACATCTTGTAGTGGTAAAAGATTTCTGCCTGAGGAGAGCCTTCGTTTGAATCTATCACAGGCGAGCCCTCAGGACCATTTCCCAGGAGAAACTCCCGAATGAACCAGCCACAGCCAAAGGGGCGGAGGAACCCACCCCTCTTAGGCCTCAAGAGCTCAACTGCCAATTACGTCTCCTCGCTCCATAGCCTCTCATACCACTCACGATGCTCCTCTCCAGCCACTTTTCGGTATTTTGCTGTGGTGTTAAAACTGGTATGTCCCAAATGTTCCTGAAGCAGCCTTAGCCCATCGCCAGAGTCATCCAGCTTTACGGCATGGACAGCAAAGGCATCTCGTAACTTATGAGGGCTCACATTATGGGCTTTGCCTGTCTCTGGATTAACCAACTTACCCAGTCCTGCCTTTTCGGCACAATCGCCAACTATCTGCCAGGCTCTGTGTCGGTTGATGCCAAAGATAAACCTCTTGCCACCTCGAAGGATGGTTCCGCCACGGCGAATGTAGTCCTTGAGCATGCCCAAGGTGTCCAGGTCTATGGGCAGCGTCCTTACCCGCCGGCGTTCTTGTTGCTGGATTAACCTCTCCTCTATCTTTGTACCACAGCTCGGGCAAAAGACATGTGACTTGCCTAACCGAGCATCGCAATTTGGGCAACAGATTTTTACTCGAGCCTTCAGATGTTCGATGGTGACTGTACCCTGGTCGAAGTCTATATCCTCGACCTCCAAAGCCAGAGCCTCGCTGACGCGGCAGCCCAATCTAAATAAGAGTCTGATAAGCAGCCCGTCCCGAACACAAGTTGCTTGCCTTTCCAACCTTTTTACATCATCGACTTCCAAATAGACCTTAGCCATCGTTTATCTTTAACCATCATCGTGGAACTCTTGCTAATGCTCCCAACTAGTGTCACTAACACGTTGCCTCTCCAGCAGTCGCTCTAGTATATTGGCTGGGATTAAGATCCGCCGACCAATGCGAATGCTAGGTATCTCACCCCGCCTGAGAGCTTCATACATCAGGCCCCTACTCAACCTGAGTTGCTTTCTGGCTTCCTCGACTGTGAGAACTAAACGAACTGTTTCTTGCTGGCTCATGCTTGCTCACTTATTACCCTATAAATTGCTTCAATGCTATCGTAACACAGGTTGATTATATGTCAAACAATCTCACTATTGACAAATAAGCCTGACAGTGCTACAATGTCGATATTGGGAGCTGACAAATGAGAAGGCGATACCTGTCACATGAGGAATTAGACCAGGTGATAAAGCTGAAACAGGCTGGAGCTAGTTGGTTGAAGATACAACAAGGGACGGGGATTCCCCGGCGGTCCGCGAAACGGGCATACGAAGACTGGCAACGAAGCCAATCGTTAGAGGAGCTCAAGGCAGCTCGCACGCAAGTAGCGGCCCAGGAGTTTCGTGAACACCAGGAGCACCTCATTAACTTGGCAGACGCGCTGGTCGAGCATCTGTTTCACCGAGTAACCTTTGATGAGACAAGAGATGCTGATAAGCTTCTCGATGACCTATGGATGAAAGACATCGGTGAAAAGCTGGAATCGCTCGTTTCGTTTCGGAACAAGCCGGAGAGAGAACAGCGGCGTATTGTTCGCCAAAACCAGATGCTTCTTGAAGCACTAAAGAATCACACCCGTGAAAAGGTGCGGTGGCAGGCCCTGGATGAATGGAAACTGGCTTGGACTGCTTGTGTTAGTATTCTCGCAGAGCTTCGAGTAGAGGCCCAAGAAACAGTGGCCAACATCCTCAATAATCAGAAGCCAAAGGTCAAGAATAGAATTGAGAAAAGTAAGAGGGGAAAAGATATCGTTGAAGAGATGACAAGGGGTATAGTCGAGGCCGTATGGGGAGGTATCCTCGCCGAAAAGCCTGAGGAGGGATATAGTTTAATTCGAACTAGACCAGAGGGAGAAGAGACTACTGTAATCCTTTTTGCTGATCAGTCTTCCATTGTATCGATTAGATTAACCGAAAATGATCTGGCAGGGGAGGTAGCAGATATCTGCAGATGGGCAGCTCAGAACTTATGCAGGGGGGACTTGGTTCAACAGCCAACAGGCTTGATCAGTGCAATACAAGCAAGAGCCAGCGAATTAGAAGTTATGTTGGATCCGTTAAGACTGCGTCCCCTGATACTTCGCACCCGCTGTGAACTTTGTCCAGCATAGTGGTAGGACATAGATAGAAAGACAAAACTAAATTGAGTGCGGAGGGAACAATATGAAAGGGTACATAAGACAACGTAGCAAAGGTTCTTGGGAAATTACCATCGATACTGGCAGAGATCCTTCAACAGGTAAACGGAGACGGCACTCTGAAACCGTCAAAGGGGCAAAGAAGGATGCTGAAAGACGATTAGCAGAGCTACTGGTTAGTATCGAGCGGGGTAGCTATATTAAGCCTAAGAAGATCACGTTAGGCGAATGGCTGGAGGATTGGTGCCAGAGTTATGCTAAAACCCATTGCTCTCCACGTACTGCTGAAGGCTATGAATCTATAATTCGCAATCACATTATTCCGTCTATTGGTTCAGTTCGGCTAATCGAACTGCACCCCCAGCATATCCAGGCATTTTACGCAGGTTCAATGTCACATGGTCGTATCAATGGAAAAGGCGGATTGTCAGGCCGGACCGTGTCTCATATCCATCGAGTCTTGTCCGAAGCACTGAGCCACGCTGTGAAACAAGGACTGATATTCCGCAACGTCGCTGAACTTATTGATCCACCCCGAGCTAAAAGAGCGAAGATGAATACGCTAACACTCGAGGAAATATACAAGTTGTTCAGTGTTGCTAGAAACACCCCTTACTATCCTATTATTTACACAGCACTCCATACTGGTTTGCGACAAGCTGAATTGTTAGGCTTGATGTGGCGAGATGTAGATCTGGATTTGGCTTCACTTTCTGTTATTCAAACTTTGTATAAGCGGCGCGGTATTTGCCATCTCAGGGAGCCCAAAAGCGAACACAGCCGGCGGAGAATTGCTTTACAGCCTTCACTGGCAGTATTTCTCAGAGAATATAGAGCCGAAAGAGAGACACAATGGCTTCTATTAGGAAAGCTACCAAAGGAGAATGATTTCGTATTTGGAAGTCCTGATGATAAGCCCATGGATCCCGGCACTCTTACGCACGCCTTCGCCAAAATAGCCCGAAAGGCAAATATATTTCATATTCGTTTCCATGATCTCAGACATACACACGCAAGTTTAATGCTCATGAGTGGAATACATCCAAAGATTGTTCAGGAAAGACTAGGTCACGCAAGCGTTGCCTTTACCTTGGATGTGTATAGTCATAGCGTCCCAGATTTGCAAGATGCTGCAGCTAAGAGACTTGATGAAATTTTACAAACGAAGCTGAAGCAAATAGATGATGTCGGCAAAATGTCGGCAAGCGGTGGCGAGACAGATATAGCCAACGGTCAGATTCGAACTGACGACCGGCGGTTTACGAAACCGCTGCTCTACCCCTGAGCTACGTTGGCATTGAAACTAAATTTTAGTTATTTATCCCCGTTTTCGGTAAAATTGGCGTTAGAATTTTTTACCCCGTTTATCCCCACCGGCAGCACCTCGTCCAGCAGAGCCATCATGTCCTCCTGCATACCAGATATTATATGGGAATAGGTATCCATAGTAAAGGCTACCGAAGCTGGCCTGGTAGGTTTTAAGGTCCATAAGCGGGTCGGCGGATATTGCATCCGACCAGCCAACAAGAGCATCGTCCTGCTTACTGAACACGCATAGTGGGGATATAGCAAAGTAAACGAGGAGAGAGGCTCAACGGCCTCTCTCCTCTATTTATATTTTCAGAAAGAGAGACTTCTCCAGTATTCTACGAAAAAATCAGCACAGGTTAGACTAGCCATTTTCACTCTAGTTGCGCGTTGATATAAATCTGTTATTTGTTTTCCAATAACTTCTTCGTCGCTACTCGAAATTCCATGGGTTGTGGCAAAACATCTAATCTGCTCTTTACTGGAACTTTCGACTCGCTCTGGAGTTATTAACGGCATATTTAACCCATGAAAAGCAAAACCTAAAAAGACAACTCTATTCGCTACGCCCATGTTTTGTCGGATTTGTAAAATTTCACTCGACTCTGGATCCATACCTTCAGAAAAGGTTTTAATTTTATGAGACAGTTCTAGTAGTTGCTTAGGGTGGGGATCTGACCCAAATTCCATCGCCCCATCTTGGCCCATCCATGGTAGAATGCCAACAACACCATACGGGTGGAAGATTTTAATCTCTTTTACGATTTCAGCCGCTTCCGGTCCAGAAAGTCCATAGTAATTTTGTAATGCGTTATAAATGAAATGCTCTACGCAACGATCATAATTAAAAATTATCAAAGTAATTGATTCAAATCTCTCCTTAATATTCCCTAGTCCACAATTCTCAGTAAGTAGTTGAAAAAACGGTGTATACCAGGTTTTCTCTAGACGGCTAGACTGCATTTTGGAATGCGCCAGCTGCTCAAAATAGAGAAGACTGTTTTTTTCATCGCCTAATATTGATCGAACAATTGCTAATTTTCCGCAAAGCGCAATTTTATCATTATCTCGATGAGCATCTATAACATGGTCTATCGAAATAGCTAGAGGCAATGCATCTCTAATCTTCCAGGCTCCATGAAGATAAGGATTGATATCACCTCTACGTCCATCGGGTTGGCGAACATGTTCAAAAAGTGCACTCGCGATTAAATGGTCACCATGCTCCTGTTTGTCTCCAAAATCGCCGTACCGTATATCAAGAAGCTGAGCTAGATTTTCCTTAAACTCTAATCCCGTCCGTAAATTCACCTCTTTACTGGCACCTGCTCCAATTACGAAAACAGTATTCCCACTCATCTTTAATATCCCCCCCGACTTACCTCTAAAGTTTCACGGCGTTTAAGCTCAATAACGCGGTCTGGTTTATCCCTTTATCCTATGCTTTGCTTTGTTTATTTTACCGGCTTTCGTTTGTCTTATTACTGGAGTGCGTGTATCTTTTACTGCCTTCTTAAGTTTCCCCGGACTACCTTGTTCTCTAGCCATCTGATTAGCCTCCTCAGGATTATTTCGTCTCTATTTTTTCTTGTCATAATTATATCATAGTGGTTACTTACCTTACTTATTAGGCTAACTTCACCCAGGAGTCGGTTCAGCCAGTAAGAAATCCCTTGCCTTGCCTTGTGGCTCCGTTTTTGCTAATCTTTTTCTAATTCATTATGAATAAGTATGTAATGAGGTAGATAACAATGCTTATTAATGATACAAATTATGACGAAACAGAAAGATTTCTAAGTGAAGATGAATCTGAGCAGAAGTATATGGACGAATCGGTAGCAGCCTATAACGAGAAACACAAGCACATGACTCATGAACAATTGATTACGAGATACGAGGAAACGCACGGTAAGACGGCAAAGTGGCAGAAAATCGCCAGGTATGAGGTTAAGCCGCACCAAAAAATGACCGATGAAACGAAGAAGGTGCTAGGTAGGTTGATTGCGTCAGCTGAAGACGAAGGTGAATTACAGAGATTCATTGAGAAGCACAAATATATATTGACGGGAAAAGCAAGCCCAGCCCACCACGGGCAGATCTGTATCCCCAAACCGAACCTCGGAGGGAAACTACACCCGGACTTCTTGATTGCAGGACTTGATTCGGCGGGATTCTGGTGGTACGGAGTTGAGTTAGAAAATCCTAGATACAGAATGTTCACGAAGAAAGGAGATCCGACCAAAGAACTCAGTCATGCGCTGCGTCAAATTGAAGATTGGAGAAGTTGGCTCACCCAAAACATTAGTTATGCACAAGATGAGTTGGGATTCCTGCAGATAGATGCGGACTTGCCGTGCTATATCGTGATAGGCAGACGAAACAATGAAGTATTGGACGCTGAAACATTACAGAAAAGGCAACGGGCAGTAATGAAGAGAGATAAGGACCAATTGTTGCTACACCATTATGAGTGGTTTCTAGATGACTACCCAACTTTGGTTGAGGTCAAGAGGTCTGCAACAGAAATAGTGAATAACGACGTCCTACCCTACTAACAGGAGTCGGTTCAGCCAGTAAGAAATCCCTTGCCTTGCATATGCTTATTGTAGCCTCCATTGTACAACGCTATTTTGTGCAGGTCTCGAACCTGCGACACCCTGATTAAAAGATACAAGAGGTATGTCCCTGAGGGTGATAAACAGTAAGGTTTGATCCCTCTCCATATCGGAATTAGATTCAGGTGGTACTTTTAGTACCACCTTGTCTTTTATGGTGGTGGAAAGTTCGCTAGCAAAAATGTTAGCAATATTAGTGCTAACTCATTCAATTGGTTGTAATATCCTTTATACATTTTAGTATATTGGTAAAAGATAGAAATTGGAATTAATAGGTGATATTCGCGATGAAGTGGATAGGTGGAAGGAATTTGAGAATAAATTTGATTGATTATTTATTTGTTTGGGATTATTATAGTGATATGAAGTAAGTAAGAATTAATAATCTCTTAGTTTGGGAGGTGATTATGTTGCCAATATCTGAATTGAATTTTGGCTTTAGTGATGCTGAAAACTATAAAAACAAAGACTACAAAGAATTATTCAACCACATATTTGTAAGGACTGCCGAACTTGATAAATTATGTCAAAGTAATGTCTTTTTTCTAGTTGGTGAAAAAGGGACGGGGAAAACTGCATATGCAATATATTTGGTAAATAATTCTTACAGGGATAATGCATCAGTAATAAACTATATTAGGGAAACAGAATACCAGAAGTTTGTGACTCTTAAAAAAGAAAGGCATTTAACACTTTCGGATTATACAAATATTTGGAAAATAATAATATATATTCTTATTGCAGAGCGTATAAAAATAAGTGATATAGCTACGAATGTGATAGGTGGTATTGTAAAATTTCGAACACTAAAGATGGCTATAGACGAATACTACAATAACGCCTTTTCTCCTGAAATAATATATGCAATAAATTTTGCAGAGCAATCGAAGTTAGCTGCGGAGATTATGGCGAAATATTTCAAGGCAGGGGGAGGGAAAACGGAAACCCTGTCTTTTTCAGAAGCGAAGTTCCAAGTAAATTTACTCTATATTCAGAGGAAATTTGAAGAAGTGTTTAGTTCACTTAAATTAAAAAGAAATAACTTATTATTTCTAGATGGGATTGATATCAGACCATCATCTATTCCTTATGAGGATTATCTTGAATGTGTCAAAGGTTTGGCAAATGCACTATGGAGTATAAATTGTGATTTCTTTTCTCGTATAAAGGATTCACCGGGACGAATGAGAGTAGTATTACTCATAAGGCCCGATATATTCCATTCGTTGGGGCTGCAAAATCAGAATAATAAAATTAGGGATAATTCCGTATTGTTAGATTGGAGAACTACTTATCCAGAGTATAAGAATTCTTCTTTGTTTGCTATGGCCGATAGATTATTAAGCGCACAGCAAACGGAAAAATTGGAGTTAGGAGAAGCTTGGCATTATTATTTTCCTTATGAAGCTATTGACCATAGAGGAGGTCAGAGAAGAGACTCCCCTTTTGTTACATTTCTGAGGTTTTCACTATTTAGGCCTAGAGATATTATTTCTATGTTAAAAATATTACAGGAGAACTTCATACAACAAAAGAGGGGACAAAATGAATTGTTTAGGGAGATTGATTTTGATGCTCCCCTTTTTAGGAGAAAGTACTCCGAATATCTTTTGGGGGAAGTAAAAGATCATTTATCTTTTTATCACAGTCCCTCTGACTATGAATTATTTCTAAAATTTTTCGAGTATTTAAGAGGAAGGCCACGTTTCACATATGAAGAATTTATCTTTGCATATAATTGTCTAATTACATATTTAGAAAGGAACGATATTAAGAAGCCCGAGTTCTTTGAGGCACCAGACGTATTTTTGCAGTTCTTATATGATGCAAATGTTATATGTTATGTGGAGGATACAGAGGATACAGAAGAAGGACCATATATAAGTTGGTGTTTTAGAGACCGGAATTATTCTAATATATATCCAAAAGTAAAGAGCGCGTTAAGATATGAAGTACATTACGGTTTGGGAAAGGCATTAAATTTGGGTAAATCGTTCATACGAAGATAAATATATACCGAAATATTGCTTTTAATATTTGAGTTAATAGGAAGTGAGTTACATTATTATTTTGAAAGATTGAAAGCCGGGCGAAGCCTTTATTCTTGATCGCTGGTGTAATAGTATATAATAATAACCGGGGGAGCTAATTCCAGCTCCCCTTACTAGTATACAGAGCGGTAGCGGTAAGCAAGACGGGGGCTGGGCTTTAGCCCGTTCCGCCTATATATATTAACTATCGGGATATAGATAATACTAGTATCATAATCTCACTTGTCTACATACCCATAAGTGGCCAGGCTAGCCAGTAGAGAAATCCCCTTGTCCTGCCTATTCTTCTCTGTCTGCCTTCAGGTCGCTATATAACCGATCAACGATTTCCTCGTAGCCTTTATAGTAGGGTAGATCAGTTATCTTGGCGATCTTAACTATGCCCTGGTTACCAAGCTTAACAGAGTCGGTGCAGAATAATTGGGGCTTAGCCCGCAATACACCGTCCTTAGATTCATATTGATCAAGCGACAGAATGTAGACAGTGGCTGGTTTGCCAAACCAATCTTTGTGGTCTCTTATAATGTGGGCTTGAAATAGCGGTACATTGTGCTTAACACAACATTGTGCAATTAGCCGCTTATTTTCCGTCGACATATTGGCACCGAGGATGACAGACGAAACACATTCCCATTCAAATGGAAATAAATACTTATTAATATCTGTATATGCGTACTCAGTGACGGGTGGCTCATATTTTGGGGAGTCTGATAACGGTCTAACCATCCGATACTCACATTCATACTCCCAACGGGAAGTCTTCTTGAAGAAGAGTTCTTTGTGGAGAACCTCTAGTGGGATCTCGTTCCTTGCATTAACGAGCTCCTCAAGATCAACGGCATAGTCCTCAACGTACTCAACCTTTCCGACTGGATATTGATCACCTGCTTTCGACCCCATGCAGGGATGGCGCCAAAAACCATCCTTTAATTCAATTACGAAGCCTCTGTGCCCATTTGCATATTGGCTCCACATATCAAATGAATTCGGTATCTTTGTGAGTGATAATATGCCGTATGCGTTTATCTGAGACTCAACTACCTGAACTCGGAAGAAGAACTCAATACTTGGGAGGGAGATACCATCAAGGTCGTACAGTTGGTATTTAGCCTCAGAATCATGAAATCGCATCGTGGGGTTGAATTCGAGGGGGTCATTGAGAGCACGGGGCTGCGTGAACCTGATCTCTTGGTCCTTAAAGATACTCCTGAGGACTTCAGGGTCGTCGCCACAATACTTAAAAAAGGAATCAAATTTCCCTCCGGCATACAGCTCTGTTTGTCGAGCTATTTCCTGCTTAATCTGATCAGTGCTTAACATCTAGTACTCCACAGTCGGGTCTATAAAACTTTACGGAACTACATTATCACGTCAGTATTACAATACCATTAATTGCAGGCTCTCCGCTAGGACATAAAGCGTCCAAATGTGTAGTCAGCAACAACTAAACACTTCATGGACTTACGCTCAAAGCCGTAGCTGTTATTTTTGACGTTAATTTTAACTCCGAATCAAACTGCACTGGTCGTCACCGAATGGCACTCCAGCTACGAAATGGTCGGACGTAACTGCCCCGATTCGTATCTGACGACACAGGTCGTCACGCCTAGCGATCAACCTGGTAAATAAAGAGAGGGGAGGCTCGACGCTTCCCCTCTCTTGACTTTGTCGGTGTGGTGACGTCCGTGTGCGACCACAGCAGATGACGGCTGACCACGCCTAACCACAGACGTTTGAGAGCGTTTGGCGGCTTCGCACGATTGAAGACTTGCTGTTACGAAACCGCTGCTCTACCCCTGAGCTACGTTGGCATGAAATTAGTATAGCCGATGGCAGGAATTCTGACAAACGAGTTGTACTGGCTCAGGGAATCAGTGGCATCTCCCTGCTGTTTCGAGGCCGTAGAATGCCACCAATGTCTCCCCCCTATTTCATCACCGCAAGGTATGCGCTGCCGCTGCAATCTCGGTGGGGCTTTAGGGGAATGCGCCACCCCTTCTCCACCAAGATTGCTTCGTCGCTGGCGCTCCTCGCAAAGACAGTAGGGGGTTATGCCGAGGTTGCTTCGCGGAGTTTACCCTGAGCCAGAGATTCTTCGCTGCCCCTTCGCTACGCTCAGGGCTTCGGCTCACCGCAAAGACAATCGTACTGTCGTTGCGAGGCACGGGGGTGCCGCGGCAATCTCGCCTCAATTTTTAGAGATTGCCACGTCGCCTGCGGCTCCTCGCAATGACAGGCGGGGGTTTCCCCGCAGAATCCACGGATTAAGGCGGCCTCTCTTGTGGAGACTCTTGCTGAGGTTGCTTTGCCTATGGCAAATCAAAATGGGGACTGTTTCTTTTTCAGGGTTTCGATTAAATCGTCCAGAGGTATCGCCGCCAGGGTCAACGTGTGAAGGCCTCCTCTGGCACTTAAATGTATTGCCAGCTTGGCTGCGACCTCATCGCTTGGTGCCTCAAGGATATTGACGAAATCATACTGCCCCAAAAGGGCATACTGAGCCATTATTTTGATTCCCATGTACTCTACTTCCTTGTTAACCTCCTTGAGCCACTCAGGATAATCTTCCATCTTTTTTCTGCCCTCATCCGTAAGGGTCGTCAATGTAAGATATATAGGCATGGCTACCTCCTCTCAGTCGGATTTGCCAGCATTGTGGCATCTCTCATTGCCCCAGCAGTCCTCTTGTATTGTATGGTAATTCTAAACTCACGAATTGTCAATCAGCCAGGCAGGTAGTTGGGCTGATAGGCTTAAGGTGTGGCTAAGTCGGGCAAAAAGGTGGCAATCTGAGGGAAAGCCATCAGTATGCCAACAGCGACGAGCAAAGCTCCAAGGAAGGGCAATACTCCT
>Ga0265594_1000160_pt1 | contig 53653 bp, 55 predicted proteins | sample saktaG_11_FD_190147 | JGI IMG/M metagenome (GOLD analysis project Ga0265594, IMG submission 190147) | Saline water microbial communities from Sakinaw Lake, British Columbia, Canada - sak_2011_5_24_80m | ecosystem: Environmental > Aquatic > Non-marine Saline and Alkaline > Saline ...
AGGAACAGAGATTCGGTGAGACACTGACTACCGGACTGGAACGTATCGAGAATATTATGGCTGAGCGGGAAACCAGCCGGGCAGGGGAAATTTCGGGCATGGATGCCTTCCAATTATATGATACCTATGGCCTTCCTGTAGAGCTAACCAGAGAGATTGCTGCCGGCCGTGGTCTTTCAGTGAATTTGGAAGGCTTTGAAAGAGAGATGGAGAAACAGCGGGAGAGAGCCCGAGCCGCCCAGAAGTTTGACTCTGGTTGGGTTCAAATAGGCGAGACTATAACTCTTAAAATAGGACTTAAGGAAACACCGTTTGTTGGCTATGATAGCCTTGAGCATAAGTCAATCATCATTGACCTCTTGGTTGGCAATGAATCCGTCCAGACAGTGCAGGAGGGGCAAGAGGCAAACTTGATTTTAGACACCACTCCCTTCTATGGGGAGATGGGTGGCCAAGTAGGTGATACCGGTGAAATCCGTAGCCCATCCGGGCGTTTCTCTGTTACCAATACCCTCCGAGTTCCACCAGATATTATTATTCATCAGGGCTGTATTGCTGAGGGTAGCTTGGCTGTGGGGGATGAGGTTGAGGCTGAGGTGGATAGAGACCGGAGGCTTGACATCGCTCGCAATCATACCGCTACCCATCTACTCCACTTAGCCCTTCGTCAAGTATTAGGTGAGCATGTTCAGCAGAGAGGGTCGCTGGTAGCCCCTGAACGACTCAGGTTTGACTTCTCTCACCTAACGGCGATGATGCCAGAAGAAATACAGGAAATAAACCATATTGTCAATGAGAAGATTCGCCAGAACCTGAAGGTATATAGTGAGGAAGCCCCATATAAACAGGCTATAGAGAAGGGGGCTATAGCCCTGTTTGATGAAAAGTATGGTGACATAGTTCGGGTATTAAAAATTGGCGAGCCAGCAATTAGCTTTGAGCTGTGTGGTGGCACTCATGTGGCATCAACCGGAGAGGTAGGCTTCTTCCACATCTTTGGTGAAAGTAGCATTGGCGCCGGGCTGCGCCGTATTGAAGCCATTACTGGTAGAGGGGCTGAGGCGTTTATTGAGCGGCGGCTTTCTGCTTTAACTGAGATGGCTAGTAGATTAGCCACTGAAGTGGAGAATGCTTCGGATAAGGTAGATGTCCTTATTGCTGAACGAGACCAAGAGCATAAGCGAATTCAGGCCCTGGAGAGCGAGCTAGCTAGGATTAGGGCTGAGTCCCTGCTAACTCAGGCAGAAGTAGTTAACGGAGTAACGGTATTGGCAGCTAGGGTGCCGCCGTCTCGGCTGGAGGCTCTGCGAGAAATGGGCGACCTGCTTAGGGAACAGCTAAAAAGTGGAGTGATAGTTCTGGGCACAGTCTATGAGGGTAAACCTCTCTTTCTAGCCGCAGTAACCCCGGATTTGATAGCCAGGGGTTATGATGCCGGGAAAATAGTAAAACAGGTAGCTAAAGTGGCCGGAGGCAGTGGTGGCGGCAAAGCCAGGTTAGCTCAAGCTGGTGGTAAGGATAAAGATAAATTGGACGAAGCCCTTCAGTTAGTGAAAAACCTGATTTGAGGTTTGATATAGAAAAAATTGAGTTTCCAGGTGGGAAGGGTAAGGTTTGGCGCACTTACAGGTGTCCCTAGTGTGGCTACATAGGGCAAACTGTTAAGCGGCAAAGGCGGCAACTTACTAGAGATACTCTAAAAGAGCCATAGCGGTAGAACTCTTACTATTGTTTGCTATTCCCAATTGAGTAAGAATCGTTTATCACAGGAAGATTGAAGGGGTGAAACCCCTTCAAAAATAACCCCTCCCCCTCTCCTTTCAAAGAGAGGGGGGATAAAGGGGGTGAGGTTGATAGAAAACCTCAAAAAGTCTGGAGGTATAGGTAAACGCGTAGCTTAGGCCTTGACATCGGAGATAAGCGGATTGGGGTGGCTCTCTGTGACCCCCAGGGCATATTAGCCAGCCCGTTTACTATTATCAACTGCAAAAGCAAAGAGTCAGATATAGAGGCGATTACTAGTATTATTAACCAGCATGATGTTAAGCAAATTGTAGTTGGTCTGCCTCGTTCTATGGATGGCAGTCTCGGTAATCAGGCTGAGAAAGTAATGGCTTTTGTTCAGGAGCTGCGCAACCACACCGAGGTTCCGGTAGAGTTCAGGGATGAGCGTTTGACCACAGTATCAGCCAGACGCCTGATGCAGTCGGTTAATACCAGGAAACCCAGAAAAAAAGCCCGGCATGACGCTATCGCTGCTGCTCTCATTCTGCAAGGCTATCTGGATGAGGCACGATGAGCTCAGGGCTGTAAGCGACTGCTTTTGCCTGACCCTTCTACTTTATCGGCCAGGAAATCACAAGCCATTATTTCAACTCTGCTAACCGCTAAGCAATGCCTAAGAGAGGTTTAGCCCCTCTTTAAAAAGGGAAGCTTGAAGGGGCTTCGCCCCTTCAAAAACCATAACTCCCCTTCCCCTTATCAAGGGGAAGGGGATAAAGGGGATAGGGTTAATAAATAATCTCAATAACTTCCGCCTAATACAAACCTGTTCTCATAGTAAAGCTCGGGCTGGTGAGTTGATAACACCACACGGGCTGGTACCTACACCGGTATTCCTCCCTGTAGGCAGCCAGGCTGCGGTTAAGACCCTGACCCCTGATGACATTAAGGATATCGGGTTCTCAATGGTATTAGCCAACACCTACCATCTCTACCTCAGACCGGGCATTGCTGTAGTTGAGCAGATGGGAGGTTTACATAAATTTATGGCTTGGGACCGAGCCATCCTTACTGATAGCGGCGGCTATCAGATATTTAGCCTGGCCCCACTGCGCAAGGTCAACGATGATGGGGCTATCTTCCGCTCCCATATTGATGGGAGTCAGCACCTGATTACCCCTGAGCTGGCTATTCAGTTCCAGGAGGCTCTTGGCGCCGATATTATTATGGCTCTGGATGAGTGCCCAGCCTATAATGATAGCTTTGAGAAGGTACAGAGAGCAATGAATAGAACATACCAGTGGGCAGATAGATGCCAGAGGGCTCAGAAGCGCAACGACCAGGCTCTATACGCTATTGTGCAGGGGGGTGTTTCCCCTCAGCTTCGGCATCAGTCAGCTGAATACCTCACCTCGCTGGGATTCTCTGGGTATGCTATTGGTGGCTTGAGTCTTGGTGAGCCCAAGAAAGTAACCCTGTCCATGACTGAGGTAACGGTAGCTTTGTTACCTGAGAATAAGCCGCGTTACCTTATGGGGGTAGGTTCTCCTGATGATATTATTGAAGCTATAGCTAGGGGAGTTGATATATTTGACAGCGCCCTTCCTACTCGTGTAGCCCGAAATGGTGCCTTCTTCACCCCCTCGGGGCGGGTGAATATTCGCAACGCTGGTTACAGCCGGATAGAGCAGCCTATTGACCCCGATTGCAACTGCTATACCTGTCGCACTTTCTCAGCAGCCTACCTGCACCACCTGTTTAGTTGTAATGAGCTTTTAGCCTATAGGTTGGCTACTATTCATAACCTGAACTTCATTAATAATCTAATGAGTGAAGCCAGAAGTACCATACTGAATGATACCTTTAGCTCTTTCAAAGACAATTTCTTGCTAAGCTATCAACCTACTGATGAAAAGACACGGCTTAGTCAGAAGCAAAAGTGGCTGAAATCACGCTATCCAAGCCAGTAACTTGGCTATTTGTCAGGGGAGTAGGTTGCTAGATAACAATGTTATTTGTTAACCAGGTCAACCCTCACCCCCCTGGATATAGCCCAGGTAATTCCAGCTTCAATATCCTTCTCTTCACCATCAAGTTCCAATACAATCCAGCCTCTATCCTCAGTTAGCTCAGCCTGACGAATATTAGTTACGATGTTGAATTGCTGACCAAGGTTATAGATGATTGGTTCGGAGCTTGATTCTGGGGGAAGGGTAAGCATTACCTGCCGTTTTGCCATTTCTGCCATCCTTTTTACTTTGAGATTCCTGGATTGTGAAGGCGCTCCCCGATGAGCTTGGCTTCACTAATAATCCCATCAATAATTTCTCCTACACTGGGTATCTCATGTATTAGTCCTGCCACCTGACCGCAAAATATGACTGCGTCATTGACATCACCGCTAATGTAGCTTCTCTTTCCCCTTTCACCGCTTATCAGCGGCAGTAACTCTTCCAATGTAGCCCCTCTCTCCTCCATTTCCAAAAGTCTCAGCGAAAAGTCAGTCTTCAGCACTCTGGCTGCATTTTCAATAGAACGCTCAATCATCAGAGTATCTGTTTCCTTGGCTTGTAGTAAACACTCCTTAATCTTATGGTGCAGAGGGCACTCCTGGCTGGCCATAAAGCGAGTGCCCATAAGCACACCCTCAGCCCCAAGAGCTAAGGCAGCTATGAAGCCTCTGGCATCGCCGATACCACCGGCAGCAATGACTGGAATCTTAACCGAATCCACAGCTATAGGGATGCGAACCAGGGAGGTTACCTCTTCCATTCCTGGATGCCCGCCAGCCTCAACGCCGGTGATGGTTACTGCATCTACCCCTAGTCGCTCGGCTGTTCTCGCATCTCTTACCCTGGCTACCTTATGCATAACTTTTACCTTAGCCTCTTTGAGTAGCTTCATATATGGCTCTGGACTTCGCCCAGAGGTTTCAATAATATTTACCCCTTCTTCAATAGCAGCATTAATATATTCATCGTAGTTCACTGGATGTGCCGTTGGCAACAAAGTAATATTTACTGCAAATGGCTTATCAGTCATGTCTCTTGTCTTCTTAATCTCTTGCCGAAGCTCTTTTACTGTGGGGAAGGTGAGTGAGGAAATAACACCTAAGCCCCCCGCATTGGAAACAGCCGATACCAGCTCAGCCCGGGATAGCCACTGCATTGCCCCTTGAATTATGGGGTATTCTATACCAAACATTTCAGTAATCCTGGTTTTAAACATGGTTATCCCCTCTCAGTCTCATCCCGCACCCAGCACAAACAATATAGCAAGCTTATCCCCGTCCTTAACCCGCCTGGCTAGCTTCTCTTGATAGATGCTTTCCCCACTGGCAAAAAACTCTCCATTAACAAAAATAAGAAGGTCAACAAGCAATTTACCTTCTTTGTTAAATATCCACTGCCTAATACTAGGAAACTGTTCAGCCAAGTGTTCGAGGCACTGCTCAACAGTATTTCCGTTAACTTCTACTATGTCTTGACCACGGGTAAAATCCCGCAACCGTGGGTCAATCTGCACTTCTATACTCATTTCACCCCTTGGTTATTTAAACGGCATTACCCACCGCCAACTAGAAATAGTATAGAAAGTTCATCTCCATCTTTAACCTGTTTGGCTAATTCTTCCGGGTAGGCACTCTCACTATTAACATAAATATCTATAAAAGGGTCTAATTTACCCTGTTCATTAAACAACTGCTCCTTAATGAGAGGAAATTGTTCCGTTAAATGTATGAGACACTCACCTACTGTATTCCCATTAACTTCAGCCATCTTTACCCCATTGGTAGCATGCTGTAAAGACGAAGCAATGTTTATCTTTATGCTCATTCCCCTCTCCTCAATTGCTGACCGCAATGCTCACAATCGGGGTCTTTCTTGACCTTGAACTCTGTGAATTTCAGGTTTAGCCCATCATATATTAATAGCCTATTGGTTAATAGCTCACCGATTCCAGCGATATACTTTATTACCTCTGCCGCCTGGATACAGCCTATAACCGCTGGTGTAACTCCAATCACCGGGAATTTCCTCTCTGGAGTGACAGCACCATGATAAACGCATTGTAGGCAGGCTGACTTGCCTGGGATTATAGTCATGGCTCTTCCTTCAAAACCATAAACTGCCCCATGAAAAAAGGGAATATTCTTATCTATGGCTGCCTTATTTAGCAAATACCTCGTTGGCAGGTTATCCATAGCATCAACTATCAAATCAAAGTCAGCTACAAGCTGGGAAACATTGACTTCGGTTATCACCTCCTCTATAGCTTCTATTTCCACCCCTGGATTTAGCCTCTTAAGCTTCTCGGCAGCCGAACTAGTCTTCCCCCTGCCTATATTTTCATCCCAATGCAAAACCTGCCTATTCAGATTACTAAGCTCTACTTTATCGTGGTCAACTATCCGCAGCACTCCTATCCCCGCCGCTGCTAGGTGCATAGATGCTGAACAGCCAAGCCCGCCAGCACCAGCAATAAAGACCTTTGCTCGTTTAAGCTTTTCTTGCCCTTCCTCCCCAAGCCCCCTAATCATTATTTGTCTATCATACCTTTCCAGTTCGTTTGTGGTAAGCATACCTTTTAATTCCCCCCAGATTTTATTTCACCCTTCACTTCCTCCTCACCCATGTTTTTATGCTGCCACCCGCCACTTATTGGTGTAAACATTCATCCTCTCTCCTCTAACAAAGCCAATGAGGGTTACGCCCAAATCATCGGCTAACCTTACGCCCAGGTTGGTTGGCGCAGACTTGGAAATGAGAATAGGAATACTTCGTTTAGCTACCTTGAGCACTATCTCTGATGACATCCTTCCACTAGTGAGTAACATGCGGTCATCTGTGGGTATATCTTCCAGAATACACTCCCCAAAAATTTTATCAATAGCATTGTGCCTGCCGATGTCCTCACTAAAAACTAGGATGTTTTGTGTATCACATAAGGCAGCGCTGTGAACTCCACCCGTTGCTTTGAAAACTCGGGAACGCTGCACGAATTCCTTTACTAAGGCGAAGACCTCATGAGGTAAAACCCTAATTTGAGATTCTACCTTCGCCAGACCGAGGGCATCAGTCGCTCTACAATAAGAAATCCCCCTTCCACCACCTGAAGCTATAAGTGGCTTGAGTAAAGGCTTGTCAACCACCCCTGTTTCTTCTGTGGTTTCCACCCGGACCACGCCCTCGTGACCATCAACTGTTATCTTCTTTATCTCATCCTTGCTTTTAAGTAACCCTTCGGAGAAAAGAAAGCCAATTGCCAAATAGTCTGGCTTTGTCGGGGAGCAAAGTAGCATTACCAATTCTCGGTTATTCAGAACGATGGTAAGGGGGAATTCTGTGGTAACTATATCCTCTATCTCGCTTCTACCTTGTTCTGTAACCTGTAGTATGGGGAATCTCTCTATCTCCATCTTTTTCATTATTGGGTGGGGCTAGGGGTTGAGCCTAGACTTCTCGCCTTAGAGCTCTCTCTTCAGTATCTTCTCTTTAAGGGTTTCCCACTGTACTTTATTGAGGATACAAGTGTTGCCCTTCTCTCCTATTTCCACTTGTGCATCTGTTAGCTTAACCACAGGGCAGCATGAACCTTCGCGACACAACTTTACAATTTTCATGTCTTTATTCCTCCTTCCGTTTTATAATTTATAGTCCCTGTTAGCCCCACCCATAATCAAGAGTATCCATTTACATTATACCTAGTCTTCGAGTTAATCTCAATTAACTTCAACTATTTTCCTACTTCTTTCCTGTCTTTTTTCTGCCCGTATTTGCCTATATTATAGAGAAGCAGTAGCCCAAAGCCAAAGCTATCATACTAATGACTCCCAAATAGATAAGTAGAGTTTTACCACCGAATTCTTTCCTCAGAACTAAAATAGTCCCCCAGCTGGTAACTGGTCCCACCATCAGCAGTACCATCCCGGCTCCAACATTCATCCCCTGCGATATGAAAGCATGCACTAGAGGAACACTGGCAGTAGAACAAATATACATCATCAGACCAAAAATAAGGCTGAACGCATAGCCTAAGCCACCGCTAAAGTAATCCCCTACGAACTTTCCAACCGGGGTAATTGCTGCCACTAATGCTGCTAGGGCTAAGCCTAAAAGGAGCTCAGGACCAATTTCCCTAACCATATCCACAAAGGCATATTTGAAGACATGCCTCAGCCTGTGAGCAATGTTCATAGAGTGAGTCTGTAAATATTCGCTCGGTCTACTCTCAAATATCTGTTGGCAGCGAGGACAACAAAAATAATAAACTTCCCCATTATATTCTGTTTTAATTCCCTTCCCTGTTTCTACATTCATCCCGCAAACGGGGTCTATAGCTAGCCGTTCCATCTCACAGGTAAAGCCCTTAGGTTTGACTTTTATCAAATTTCCAACAAAACCCATGACCAAGCCCATCACAATCACGGCAAAGAATATGAATGCGGTGAACTTTATACCAAGCAGCCCATAGCAGACCAGAAGAGCGGTTACGGAGGTGGCTGGTGTTGCCACTAGAAAGGCTAAAACCGCTCCTAATTTTGCTCCCTTCCGATAAAGGCTCACCGCCACCGGGAGAGAACCCAGACAGCAAATAGGGAGAGCTGTTCCAACAAGAGTAGAGTAGATAAGCGGCTTTACCCCTCTTCCACCAAGGTGTCTCTCTACCCATCTGGAAGGGATAAATTCGTGGATTAGACCACTCAACAAGAAACCTATAGCTAAGAAGGGTAATACTTCTATAAGATAATCTTTAAATGCTATAAAAAATTGAACTACCATGGTTATTTCCCCCAAAGCCATTACGGGGAAACGTTGATATTAGGCAGGCATCTGAACAGCTTTTTATCTTGTCCCACAGCTTTTAATCGCCTCACCAGTAGCCATGTTACCTTCTATGAAGCAGCATCAGGGCAAGAGCACACTTTAATAACTATGCTGTCACTGGCTTCACCACCCCTCCCATCGGTTACCGTAACTGTAATAATATAGTTTCCGTAGGCATTAGGCGCCACCCAGGTAACAGCAGCTCCCTCTCCAGAGATGTTACCCCCCTCTACTGACCAGATATAGTTCAGCTCATCCCCGTCTTGGTCTTGGGCAATACATTCAATAGTAGAGGCTACGGCTTTTCCTACCCTTTGCCATTCTGAAGTTAGGCTATCAACAACCGGGGGATGATTAATTGCTACTACATTAATGGTCAGTTGTGCTGTCGCTTTACCGCCATTACCATCGGTTACTTTTACCGTAATGGTATAAGCGCCGGCTGTATTAGGCGCCACCCAGGTAACAGCCGAGCCCTCCCCAGAAATACTGCCACCACTAGCTGACCAGATATAGCTTAAGCTATCATCATCTGGGTCTGAAGCAATACATTCAATCTGGCAGATATCCGCTGGGGCAATGCGCTCTTCATTGGCAGCAAGGCTAGAGATGAGCGGTAGCTGATTGGCTGGCGCACAGCCGCCAATAACAAGGGTAGCTACCACCAGGATGATTAAACCAGCTACCCACTTTAGCTGACTAAAAACCACTCTCATCATATATTTTGCTCGCCTTTCCGTTTAATAAACCACGGTTTAGAATTTAAAAAACCGCTGGGGTAAAACAATAGTATAATTAAAGCTGAGCCAAAAAGCACAATATCCAGACACAGGGCTTGCACTGGAGAAATAGCCCCTAAAAACTCCTCCCATATCCCGAAACAGTGGCCACACTGAGGAAATTGCTCCATACCTTGGCTTAATGCCCAGGAATTATTAGCCATAAATCCAGCAGTAAGTGGGAGGCACAAAGCAGCCACAATTCTAGGAAACACTCCTATGAGCAAAAGCACGCCTAAGATTATCTCCGCCCACGGGAGACAGTAGCCGATAATATAGGCGACGATGGGTGTCCACAAAGACTTAAGCAGGGTATCAATAAATTCGGCCTGCCCTGGTAACTTACCCGAGCCGGCTACTAATAAGACCAGCCCCAGAAATATACTCGGGCCTAAGGTTATCAACATCCTTTGCCATCTGCTTTCTGTTTGTTGTCTCATAACACCCATTGAACTATCATTGCCTCCTTATCTCGACGGCATCATAGAAAACCTGTTGATATTATACAGGCATTTGGCAAATTTTTACCTCCCCCCAAAGCCCCACCTTGTCATCTTTAATGATTATCACTCCCTTCACCCCCTCAATACCTTTAGCAAACTCAATGCCATTCGGGATGTCACTAGGCTGGACAATCCGGTTTCCTATAGCTGTAGCCGCAGCATCAGCTAGGGTGGCTGACTTGGCAACTACTATCACCGCATCAGCTCTCCCATAACTCAGAGAATGCCCCACTGTCCCTGAAGAGGTGCAAACTCCTAACGGTGTATCCTCTCCATTGATTTCCAGGCTAATCTTGCCGGTTAGAGGCGATTTGCCGGCATAAATCCCTATCAGCCTTTTCCTCAGGCTCTTCAGATATATATCCCCCCCATTCTCCACAATTACCTCTGGTGAAAAAGCTAGTAGCTCGTTGCCAACAAATTCAGCTATCGCCCCAGCCACTGAAGCCATGGGACCAGTCCCTACCCTTGCTGCCGATTCTGACATCTTCTTTACAATAAGCGGGGCGTTCTTATCAGCGGGGAGGGGTTTGAGGGAGGTTAAGAAGTCAGGGTGTTGCTCAATATACCCCTCCAGCTTATCACGGTACTTCAATACCAATTTATAAGCTTTTCTTCTCAGGTTGGTTGAAGCTCGAATATATAGGTCTGTCTCCTTTACTACTATATTAAAAGAGACCAAATCTTTATCTTTAATCCAGTGCCGATAGGTTCTCGGCTCATACATTGACTAGAAGTGAACCTCCATAGCTCTTGGAGGGCAGGCTTTAATGCATAGCCCACAAGCTACACACTTGGTATCGTGGAAGGTAACCTGTCTGGTTGAGAGGTCAAGCTCAAACGCACCGGTAGGGCAGATAGTTATACAGGCGCCACAATGAGTGCACCGCTCCTCATTGCGAATAACATCCTGGCTGAGCGATTGAATCCTCACTCCGGTTTTGGTTAGATATCTGACCCCTTTATCGTAATCGTTTTGTTCTCCGCTTAATTCTAATACTAAGAGGCCTTCCTCTTCTGGCGTAATTAAAGCCTTCAGGATGTTGAAATCAAGGTTAAAATCCTTGACCAGCCGACTTACTATCGGTCGACCTGACAGTCGTGGCGGAAAGTGGAGAACTATCCTTTTGGAAACAGCCATTTCTTACTACCTCTAATGTAATTTGGCTACCCGGTTAACAAAAAGAAGCCTCTAATCCTCTATTGGGCGCTCTTTGAGTGGCTTAAAGGTTATGCCTGATTTTACCCCAGGCAACGGTGCCACTGGTTCAGTTAGCCTGAATTTCCCGCTTAGTATCCACTCCTTTAGAGTGTTGGCAATCTCTACCGCTCGTGGGTAACTGGACAGGGAAGCGGTAGGCACCTCCTTACCCCGAATTACTATTCTGCCGCTCTTCAACTGGGCGTAGCTGACTTCACCCAGAATATCTGACTTCATCTGGGGGAATGCCTCTGAATAATCTACAACCGGGGCAAAAATATCACCATCAGTTACTGTAGTATATTCCAGGATTTCTTCAGAGAATATTGGGATGGGGATTCCAATGCCTACAGCTATGGTGCAGCCATAGCCAAGCATGCTTGTTCCCATTAGCCACCGCGAATTCATCTGCTTCAAATCGCCAATTACTGCCAGGCTGCCCCCACCCGATTTGGGCACTCCCCTTTCGGTGCGCGGTACATTAGGGTTGTGCTGGGTGCCATGCCAGGCGACAAAGCCTATCCCACCCCCTAGGAATATTTTTGTGCCTATGCCAATAGTTTTATAATACGGGTCATTCAGCAGTGGTGAGAGCTGTCCCGCAGTAGAGTAGTTAGCATTACCCAGATTTGGCTTTAATATGCCCATATAAGTATAGATTGTCCTGTCAGAAAGGTTCACCGCCACACTATAATTCTGGTAGGCGTTCCTGATGTTAAATAGCACCGCCTCATTGATGTCTTTTATATTAATCCAGGTCTCAAGCCTCTTCCTCGGGTAGCAATCTGTCCCGTAGCCAGTTGCCACCAGCCTGATATCCTTGCCGCCAACCAGTTCCTCTATTACATGTCCGCCGCCATAATTGAATTCGCCAGGATAAATCCTGTTTCTGGGGTCATCATCGGGCAGGGCATTAGCCCCTATGAATATATCAGCTGCCGCCAGTCCGGTATAAGCTAGAACATCATTTAGATAGGCTCTGCCGCCACCAAGCTTTATTCGCGGCTTGGAGTGTCCGATGTTAAAGTAGGCACCAGATGAGCACATAGGACCGAAGGTGCCCGTAGTAACCACATCTACTTCCTGCGCTGCCTTTTTCAAGCCTTGCTGTTTAACGATTCCTATTATCTCTTCAGCGGTCACTACTACCGCCTTGCCCTCTTGTATCTTCTCGTTTATTTCCTTAATTGTTTTTGCCATATCTTTAAGATGATAGTATTAAGTCGTGCCCTTGTCAATTTACCCCCTCTTGAGATTATTTAGAGACCTATCTTCCTCTCCTTCAAAGAAGAGGAGGAGTTGGTTATGTAAGAGAGGCTTTGCCTCTTCCTGCTTTGGGGTAGAAAATAGGGAGCCTTAGAGGGGCTTCGCCCCTCTAAGAAAATTATCTTCCCCTTCCCCTTATCAAGGGGAAGGGGATACAGGGGATAGGGTTGATAAACAATTTCAAACAGCACAGGTTGAAGCCTGTCCTCTATATAAGCTATAATCAGCTATTACTAATCCTGGACTTCCTCTATCGGGAGACGATTTTGCTAAAAAGTCATAGCTGTGGTGAACTCCGAAAAAAGGACGTGGGGGCTAAGGTAACCCTGGCCGGCTGGGTAGACCGACGCCGTGACCATGGGGGGCTAATATTTATCGACCTGCGGAATAGAGAGGGCATAGTTCAGGTGGTTTTCAACCCTGAAACATCAGGGCTATGCCATAAAATAGCTGGCGAGATGCGTAATGAGTATGTGGTCAGGGTTAGCGGTGAGGTTGCCCTTCGTCCCCCAGGAACCGAGAACCCTAAATTACCTACTGGAGAAGTTGAAGTTATTGCCCAAAATACAGACATACTTAATCCCTCAAAGACGCCACCCTTTTATATAAATGAGGACATCGCCGTGGACGAAAACCTCCGTCTCAAATACCGCTATCTTGACCTGCGCCGGGACCAGATGAAGAAAAACCTGCTCCTTCGTCACCGGGTGGTGAAATTTATCCGTGATTTTCTGGACAGTCGCGGGTTTATTGAGGTAGAAACACCAATTCTGATTAAGAGCACTCCTGAAGGGGCTCGCGATTACCTGGTGCCTAGCCGCCTTCATCCCGGCAAATTCTATGCTCTACCTCAGTCCCCGCAGCAACTCAAGCAGTTATTAATGGTAGCCGGGGTAGAAAAATACTTTCAAATAGCCAGATGCTTCCGCGATGAAGACACACGCGCTGACCGCCAGCCTGAATTTACTCAGCTCGACCTGGAGATGAGCTTTATTAACGAAGAAGACATCCTCAGCTTAGTTGAAGAGCTTTTCACCTCTATGGTGGAGACGATTAAGCCTGAGATGCGGCTAATAAAGCCTTTCCCTCGTCTTAGCTATGCTGAGGCAATGGAGTGTTATGGCACGGATAAACCTGATTTGCGCTTCGGTCTGGAGATAAAAGACCTCTCAGACATTGCCACCCAATCTAGCTTCTCCATTTTTCGTTCAGCTATTGATAAAGGGGGTAAGGTAAAGGGTATATGTGTCCCCGGTTGTGCTACTTACACCCGGGGTCAGCTTGATGAACTAAATAAGCTGGTGCAGAGCCTTGGGGCTAAAGGCTTGGTAACTATGTCTCTGGGCACCTCGGTTGGCAATTTAGATGATTTAACCATTGAAATGGTAAGGTCTGTGGCAGCTAAATTTTTAACCCTGGACCAGGTTAAACAAATGGCGCAGCGCTTAGGGGCAAATATTGGAGACCTCTTGCTTATTATTGCTGGTGAGCCTGAGCTAATCAGTATGGCGCTGGATGAACTGCGTCGGGAGATGGGGCATCGGCTTAAGCTGGCTGCCTCAGACCTCCTTGCCTTCACCTTCATTGTAGATTTCCCGTTGTTAAAGCGCAGCCAGGAGTCAGGACAATGGGAACCGATGCATCATCCATTTACTGCGCCTAGGGATGAAGATGCGTCCTTACTGGATTCCGCCCCCGAAAGGGTAAGGGGTAAGCATTACGATATGATATGTAACGGGTATGAAGTTGCTGGCGGTAGCCTTAGGATTTATACCAGCCACCTTCAAAGGAAGGTATTTCACCTGCTGGGGTATAGTGATGCAGAAATTGATGAGCGTTTTGGGCATTTGCTGGAGGCTTTTGATTATGGCGCCCCCCCTCATGGCGGTATAGCCCCTGGCATTGACCGCGTTGTAATGCTATTAGCCGGGGAGGCAAATATCAGAGAGGTTATCGCTTTCCCCAAGAATCAAAACGCCGTTGATTTAGCCTTTAATGCCCCTTCGTCGGTTACCGAAGAGCAGCTAGCTGATTTACACCTGCGTCTGCGGGAAGATTAACCTATCGTTTAGCGGAGGAAAGGTGAAAGTAACTACTGAAAAAATAGAAAATAGGCAGGCATTCCTGACCATTGAGATGGAGCCCGCTGAGGTAGAGGAATCCTTGGAGAAGTCTTATTACCGTCTGGTCAAGAAAGCCAATATCCCCGGCTTCCGTAAAGGAAAGGCACCACGACCTGTTCTGGAGCGCCATATTGGCAAGGAAGGCCTCCTTAAGGATGCGCTGAATAGCCTGTTGCCTGAAGCTTATGAGAAAGCCATCAAGGAGCAAAAAATTGAGACTTTCATTCAACCCCATATTGAAATAGCTCAAACTGACCCTTTAGTATTTAAGGCAACGGTGCCGTTACCACCTGCGGTTAAGCTTGGTGACTACCATCATATTCAAGTTAAGCTAGAGCCTGCAGAATTAAGCGAGGATGATATCAACGCTGCAATGGAACAACTACGGCATCAGCACGCTACTTGGGAGCCTGTGGAGCGTCCAGTAGGCTTTGGCGATTTAGTAGTTTTGGATATTGACAGCAATATTGAAGATGAGCCTTTCATAAACCAGAAAGGAGTTCAATACCAGGTTCTCCATGACTTACCCTTTCCTGCACCGGGATTCGCTGAGCAGCTTCTAGGGATGAGGCAGGGTGAAGACAAGGAATTCAAACTCAAATTCCCCTCAGATTATCCTACGGGTGAGCTGGCTGAGAAAGAGCCTTGCTTTAAAGTGAGAGTTACCGAGATAAAGCAGGAGAAACTCCCTGAGTTGGACGATGAATTGGCTAGGGGCATTAACCCCGACTTTAAAACCTTGGATTCACTCCGGGAACGGGTCTCTGCTAACTTGAGACTTAAGGCTGAGGAGAAAGCCAGGGCAGATTTTGAAGAACGACTAGTCCAGGCCGTAATTGATATTACCGAGCTGGAGTTCCCACCAGTTCTGGTAGAAATGGAAATCGACCGTCTCATTGACCACCAGTTACAGCGCTGGCAAATGAGTGGCAAGGGTCTGGAGGAATATCTTAGCAGTATTAACCGGACGGAGGAGGAGCTGCGTAAAGAGCTACATCCATTGGCTACGAAGAGGGTTACCGGGTCTCTCGTGTTAGGCAAGATTGCTGAAGAGGAAAAATTTGAGGTTAGTAGCCCTGAAATAGATACTGAGATTGAAAACTTGACCAAAAGTGCTGCCGAGAATAAAGATGAACTAAACAAGTTTCTAAATACTCCCCAGTCCCGCCAATCAATCGAGCAAGTATTAATGACTCGAAAAACTATGCACCAACTGGAAGAGATAGCTAAAGGTCCAAATACGGGGTCGTTTAGCAACCTATCCCCCTGACCCCTTCTCAAGGAGAGAAGATACTAAGGGAGAGTCAAAGAGAGGCGAAGCCTCTCTTACCCAACCAATCCCCCTCCCTTGCCAAGGGAGGGGGATAAAGGGGGTAGGTTCTAAACGAATACCTAAGGGAGTAAGGTTAATAAATAATCTTAATATAAGTATTGACATACCACATAGGAGGGAGGAAAAAATGAATACCCAACCGATGAATGTTATCCCTATGGTAATTGAAAGTGGAACCAGGGGGGAGCGAGCCTTTGATATATACTCACTCCTGCTCAGAGAGCGCATAGTCATGTTGGGCATGCCCATCAATGACCAGGTGGCTAATGTTATTATTGCTCAGCTTCTCTATCTGGAGCGAGAGGACCCGGACAAAGATATAAGCCTCTATATTCACTGCCCCGGTGGTATTATCAGTGCTGGCCTTGCCATTTATGATACCATGCAGCTTGTTCGCCCTGATGTGTCTACCATCTGTGTTGGGCTGGCTGCTAGTATGGGAACACTGCTCCTTTGTTCCGGAACCAAGGGCAAGCGTTATGCCTTGCCTAATTCCACTATCCACCTGCACCAGGCGTTTGGCGGCGCTCAAGGTCAGGCAGCCGATGTTGCAATCGCTGCCCGTGAGATTATGCGAATGCAGGACCTAATTCGCAATATCTTGGTAAACCATACCGGTCAATCAATAGAAAAAATTACCCATGATACTGACCGTGACTTCTACCTTAACCCTCAACAGGCAGTAGAATATGGCATTGTGGATGAAATCCTGAGCAAACCGACCAAAGAAGAGGCTAAGAAATAGTTATAACTCCTTGTGAAGAGGCTAAGAAATAGTTATAACTCCTTGTTATAAAGCTCTCGGTAGCGTTGGGAAAGTTCATTAAAGGTAGGCAAACCCTGTCTTGCCCCTACCTTAGTGATAGAGAACTGGGCTACAATATCAGCGAGACAACCGCACTCCTCAAGTCCTTTACCTTTAAGTAAACCGTAGAGAAATCCAGTGGCGAAAGCATCACCAGCGCCAGTAGTATCGACTCTCTTTTGCAGAGGCTTTGATTCGATAATATATTCGTTTTTGGCATCTGCTACATAGCTGGCGAATCTAAACTGGGTTTCGTTCCTGCTGACTGTGGAACCAGCCGAGTCAAGTGTCGATAATACTTTAGGATATTGAGCAAAATCGAGTGCTAGTTGTGCTGTATTTATTCTCTGGAGTGTTCCCCTGCCCAAAGTAACGATAACTATCTGGCAGCCTTTATCTATAAAATATCGTGCTGCAACTCTGTACTCCGCACCTGTTAATTCTTCTACCTCATTTTCGTTAGCGAAAAGTATGTGTGTTTTTGTCAGGATGGGAGTCAGTGCGTTCAATCCTTTTCTGGTATAGATTGCTCCCGGTGTGAAGCTAACCTTGACAGATTGGGGAAGGTTATTCACAACCCACTTTTGTAATTCAAATTGACTGTCATCGACAAATGAGGACAAATGTATTAACTCTGTCTGTCCAACATATTCTAAATCTATATCCTCTTGTGTCAGGAGGTTGTTTGCACCTGGTGAAACATATAGGGCCCTATTTCCACTATGATCTGTTAGACCAAGTACTGTTCCGGTTTCGGCGGACTCCTTAACCCTTATTTGGCCAATGTCAACCCCAACTTTCTTTAGATCGTCAAGAAGTAAATTGCCCGCTTTGTCGGTGCCAATTGCTCCAACGAAACCAGTCCTAGCGCCTAGTTTTGCTAGTCCATATATTGTATTAGCCGCCGAGCCTCCAGGCAGTGATTGGTGTTCTCCTATGGTAGTTTCGTTATCAGCTAGAACACTCTGCACTCGATACAACTCGTCTAGATTCATCGCACCAAAGCCGACCACCCTTATTGAGTGCATATAAGAGTCCTCCACTAGTATATAATACCTAAACTCAACCTAGTTTACCAGCTTCTTCTCTAACCAGCCGCCTTATCCTCTTGTGAACCTCAATGACCTCGTCTATGCTTTCCCCCACCTCTCCACAAATTTCTCCTTGACTTCAGGATTGACAAACCAGATGGGCCATTCCTCGCCAAAAACCAGCCCAATCTGTTCATAGGTTCTCCGCTTTACTTCGGAGCTGGAATACTCAGAGTACCAGGCAGAATGGGCGGTAAATATTACATTTTCCAGTTTGAGTAAAGGATGGTTTAGACTAAGCACTCCTCCTTTTACTACATCCAGCCCGGCACCGGCAATGTAGCCATTAGCTAAAGCGGTATGTAACGCCTCCTCATCGGCAATTTCAGCCCGGGCGCAATTAATAAAATAAGCTGTCGGTTTCATCTTCCTGAATTCCTCTATCCCCAGTAAGTGTCGGGTTTCTTCAGTCAGGGCAGTATTAACTGAGATAAAGTCTGATTCGCTAAGCAATTGGTCCAGTGTTACCAATTCCACACCTGATTCCTTAAATACAGCCGAAGGTAGGTATGGGTCAAAGGCGATGACCCTCAGCCTGAAGGCTTGGGCTTTGGCAGCAATGAGGCGTCCAATCCTACCCAGACCAATTATCCCCAGGGTTTGCCCCTTTATCTGAAATATGGTTGGTAGCATGTTCGCTATTTGCGGGCTGTCATCAGAAGTCCATCCCCCCTTCCTTACTGCCCTATCAATGCGAACGAGTTTTCTGGCGCAGGCAAGAATAAGCGCTATGGAGTGCTCAGCAACCTCCTCTGAGCAGTAATCTCCCATAAAAGAAACACAGATGCCATAACCCGTTGCTGCCTGAATATCTATGCCATCATAGCCCGCTCCTATGCTATGAATCAGCTTACATTTATTAAGCCTGCTTATTACCCTCTTGGTAAAAGGTAACGATAGTGTTACTACAGCGTCGGCATCTTGTGTGGCGGCAATAAGCTCATCCTCTGTCTCGCAGGGAATAGTAAAAAGCTCAGCACCTATCCTCCTGCACTCCTCATCATCCCTGATGTCGTAGGGTATGGTCATCAATATCCTTAGAGCCATGCCATACCTCCTGAAATATTAATAGCGGCTTACGATAAGCTCACCCCAGCTTGCCTGCCTCTTCTCTGACCAGCCGCCTTATCCTCTTGTGAACCTCAACAACATCGCCTATCTCTTTTCTACCCGATAGCCAGTGAAAGTAACCCTTATCCCCCCCACCCCCAGCTTTCTCTTTCCCCTTTACTATTTTCTCTACTTCTTTTCGCTGACCCCTCTGCCATGCCTCCAGCACCTCTGTCAGGTCGCTAATAGAGGTGGAAGCCAGGCCCATAGTTGAGTAGGGTAGGGCATACTCATTAGCATTAAAAGCAATAGCTAACCCTCCCCCTTCCTCCACCGCCTGGAGCATTCTGAAATCGGTAATGCTATCACCAATCACCACCCACTTGGATAATGGCTGACTATAATTATCAGCGAATTTTCTTAAAGCAGCTACTTTACGCCGTCCACCCACCGGCTTTACCCCCTTTACTGCCATGCCCAGATTAGTGGTAGGCAGTTTTTCCCAGAAGAAGTAATCTAATCTTTGCTTAATCTTGTCATCATCCACAGGGCTCATTGTCAGGATATCTTGCTCGGTCTGTCTCAGTAGGGCAGTGTCTTCTTTACATAAAGTTACACGAAACTTATCCAGAGGGAATGATGTGCAGGCAACATTATGGGCATAGATGCCTAGTTTTTGGGTAATGTGAATGGCATATTGTTCGTAACTGGTGCTGATGCAAAATACCTTCCAGCTTTCATACTGAAGCCAGGAGACAAACTTGGCAGCACCACCGGTTAAACTTGCTTTACTGGCTAGGCTGGTAATATCAGCCTCAGAAATATTGTGGAGCACCAGGAAAGGGACTATCAGAGCTAAAGTATCCCCCGGCTCATAGTCATCCCTTTCTTCCAGCGTCAGCAGGTCATCGTAGCGGCTGATAATCTCAAAAACCCTGTCCCCGTTAGGGAACAGCTTCATTAGCTCATAGGCATTATCCTGAGGTGATAGCGGTCCTTCAAGGTCAAAACAGATGAAATTCATTACGAACTCCTTTTCACATGATTAAGATCGACTTTAGATAAGCCCCTTTATTGCCTTGTTTATCTCATCAGTCAGATTATAGCCGTTAATTGCTTCCCCCTCGGCGTCAACAATTTGCTTCTCTGAGTTTACCCTAGTTTTACCCTCGCTAAAAGCCTTCAGGGTAGCTATTATTAGCGGAAATTCCCTGGCCAGCCCATGCTCCCGAATAAGTTTAAACAGGCGGTTGTTTTCCCCTTGTTTTTTAATCTCCTCCGTGGGATGTCCCTTTATTTCATCCCAGCATTTATCAAAAGCACCACCTCTAATCGGAAAGGTGCAGTAGGTTACCGGCGGTCCCTTGTCCAGCTCCGGGGTTACCAGGTGTATCATTACCCCGGTCTCCTCAGCCTTATTATCAATTAGCTGCCAGATTACCTCCTGCCATGTTCCAGTCGGTCCGCCGGGAGCCGCCGGGTGCAGGTTAATCATATTGTATCTCTGGCACATCTCTTTGCCAACAATCAGCATGTAACCGGCGAGGACACACAGCTCAGGGTGAAAGCCTTGTAACCTGTTGCCTGCCTCCCGGTCATAGTTAAGCCTCCTCAGTGGCAGGGTTCCTGCCTGCTCGGTGATTGAGACACCCTGCCCGGCCTTAAACCTGCGATAAGAAAGATGGATAAGAGGGATATGATAACTTTTAACCAGTTCAAAAAATAAATCGCTCTCTCTGGCTTCACCGGGTTCACGGTTACTGAAAACAAAGGCTATCTCTGCCTTAATCTCGCCCCGTTTGATACTGCTATCTACCGCCTGTAACAAGTCTCTAGCCGCCTTATCTCTGCCTGTAGAAAACCAGCCAAGTTGATACATCGCTCACCATTTTATTTAAGATTGCTTTTTACCCTTGTCCACACGCTATTAAAGTGAACTAAAGGGTTTGTTCGGTGTCCAAAAACCTTGCCCTTTTCTAGACATTGAAGAAAGTCATCCCTGCCATTAAATTCAGGCATCTTAATATAAGCATTACCTATTTCATATGGAGTGTGGGCATCACTGCCAGCACTTCCCGGAATACCATGCTTTTGAGCAAAACTCTGAGCCTTGGCTGAAGAACGAAGAAGAAGGCTTCTTGAGTTAAATACTTCTATGACATCAATTTGCTCGGCTATTTCTTCTATTATACTGCTATCTAAAGCAGAGAGCCTGAATATATCAAAAGGGTGGGGTATACATACCAGGGCATCCTGAGCCCTGATTCTGGATATCGTCTGCTCAACCGACAAACCGCTGGGTATACCCTCCTTAAGAAACATACCCATAATCTCACCATGAGGGGTTAGAATTTCCTCAGCTACAATTACCCGAAACGGGGCTTTATCCTGCATCCTTAATGCACCCTCAATAGTGCCATGGTCAGCTATGGCAATGCAGTTTACTCCTGTCTCCAAACAGCGACTTATAATCTGCTCCAAAGATGTATTACAATCCATTGAATATTCAGTATGAATATGAAAGTCAGCTTTGAACAATTCAGTTATCTCAACCAACCCTTTCTAGATAGCTATCGGTGCGAGTATCAACCTTAATAGTGTCCCCTTCATTGATAAACAGGGGCACATGGATAATAATGCCAGTCTCTAGCTTGGCTGGCTTAGTGCCGGCGGTCGCTGTATCTCCTTTGAAACCAGGTTCGGTATCAGTTACCTTGAGTTCAACAGCGATGGGTAGCTCTACACCTATCAACTCGCCCTTATAGCTTGATATTTGTAACGACATCCCTTCCTTCAAATAGTTAATGGCATCACCCAGTTGGCTCTTGTCAAGAGAAAACTGCTCAAAGTTTTCCTCATCCATAAAGTAGTATAAATCACCATCGTTGTATAGATATTGCGTACCGCGATAGTCAAGTCGGGCGTGAATGAATTTCTCGCTGGACTGGAAGGTCTGCTCAATAGTATGGCCATCCCGAATATCACGAAGCTTGAGCCGAGCCAGAGCAGTTCGCTTCATTTTGACATGCTGGTAATCAAGAACCTGATATAATTTATTATCCAGTTCAATAGTAATCCCTTTCCTTATTTCACTACCACTTATCATGCTATGCTCCAACCTTCCTGGATTTTGACATTACCCTTATTTTACCACTCTCCATTACTACTGTATCCTCAATCCTTACTCCCCCCCACCCTGCCAGGTAGACGCCAGGTTCAATAGTAAACACCATATTATTAACCAGCTGTTCCTGTGAGTTCGGACCAAGGCGTGGCTGCTCATGAGGGGCTAGCCCTATGCCATGCCCCAAACCATGACCAAAAGCTTCGCCATAGCCCGCCTCCTCAATAACTGTTCTAGCCGCATTATCGGCTTCGCCCCCGCTCATTCCTTCCTTAATCATAGCTATCGCCGTTAGCTGAGCCTCAAGGACAGTATCATATACCTTATTAAAGGTCTCATCAGGAGTACCAGGGCAGATAGTGCGGCTCAGGTCACTGGAGTAGCCGCCAATTCTGGCGCCAATATCAATTATTACTGGTTCCCCGGAGCAGATAGTGCGTGATGAGGGTTTGGCATGGGGCAGGGCTGAATTTTGACCTGAGGCAACAATTATATCAAAGGGGATAGTCTCACTGCCCTTGGCTCGCATAAATTTTTCTACCTCCCAGGCTGCCTCCTTTTCGGTCATACCAGCTTTTATCATATTCTCAGCATATTCAAAAGCGGCATCACTTACTGCCACCGCTTCGGTTATAAGCTCAATCTCCTCAGCCTCTTTTATCGCCCGCAGAGATTCTACCAGCCCCTCTAATGGAACCAGCCTGAGCCGACTTTCCAGTTCATTCACTATGTCGGATAACTGACGATACATAGCAAAGGTGATGTGCCCAGCCTCAAACCCCAGCCGCTTCAGGTTTACCCCGCCTACCAGCTTTGGAAACCAGTTTCCTATATCACCCTCTATCGGAAAAATCTCGTAGTCAGGAGCTTGCCTTTTGGCTTGCTCTATGTAGCGAAAGTCAGTGGCTAAAATTGTGTCTCCGGGAGTAATTAACAAATAACCTGATGACCCGTCAAATCCAGAGAGGTAGCGTCTATTCTCCGGCTGCGAGATAAAGATGGCATCAATCTCTTTCTCAGCCAACCCTTGGCGTAACCTCTGCTGCCTGTCCTTAATACTCATAGCTCCTCTCATTCGTCAAGAGTGCTTAACAACCTTATCACCTTTCTCCTGTGCCATTGGGTGAGCTGAGAGATACACCTTTTTTGCCTGGCTCTTGGTTACATGAGTGTAAATCTGGGTGGAGGATAGATTAGCGTGCCCCAGAAGCTCCTGGACTACCCTCAAGTCAGCCCCACCATCAAGCAGATGGGTGGCAAAGGTATGTCTCAGCATATGGGGATAAACCCTTTTATCTATACCAGCTAGGCTAGCATATTTTTCTAATAGCCTTTGCACCCTTCGCTCGGTCAGCCGTCCCCCATACCGGTTAACGAACAGGGCATTAGTCATCCGTATCTTTGTGCCAAAAAGCTTAGGTCTGCCTTGTCGAAAGTAGGCTCTCAGTGCCTCGGCTGCTGGCTTGCCCATCAGCGCCACTCGTTCCTTGGAGCCCTTTCCCCAGACTCGGATTTCACGGCTATCAAGGTTAATTTGCCCCACATCCAGCCCCACCACCTCGCTCACCCTCAGACCGGCGGCATAGAGTAGCTCCAGCAAAGCCCGGTCACGCTGTCCCTGTGGCGTGGATAAATCAGGGGCTTCCAGAAGTTGTTCCATCTCTGCTATAGTCAGAAATGAGGGTAAACGCCTGTCCAGCTTGGGTGAAGTGGTTGTTACCGGGCTTGTGGTTACTATCTCCTCCCGTAGCAAATAGCGGTAGAAGGAACGAATCGCCGATAGCTTGCGGGCAATGCTTGCCTTGACAAAACCCTGCTCCATAAGATAGGAGAGGTAACCACGCACCACATGCCTGTCCACTTCCCTGAGCGAACTGACCCCTTTATCTCTGAGGAAGTTAAAGAAGCCAAATAAATCGGTAGTGTAGTTCCGCACCGTATACGGCGAAACATTCCGCTCCGCCTCAAGATAATTTATGTATTTATTGAAGACTTGTTGCATAGAGCTAATCCTTGCTGGATTGTTCTCGTGTTATCTTCCCTCTATACTCACACTTACTGCACTTTGCCCACTTACCCCTGTATAGTGTGAGGAGTCCGCCGCACTTGGGGCAGGGCTGGGGGAGAGGCTTAAAATTGGTGGCAAACTGGCAGTTGGGGTAATTACTACAGCCGTAAAAAACACGCTTCTTTTTACTTATCTTTTCCACCAGCTCACTACCGCACTCAGGACACTTAACCCCAGTCTTAATCTGGAAGGCTTGGGTATATTTGCACTCAGGGTAACCACTACAGGCTAAAAACTTCCCGTAGCGCCCAAACTTGACTACCAGTGGCTTACCACACTTGGGGCAAATCTCCTCGGTTAGCTCATCAGCCAATTTTACCCTATCCATAACCCTGGAGGCATTCTTAAGACTTTCCTCAAAGGGTGTATAAAAATCCCGAACCAGTTGCACCCAGTCCCTGTTATCATGGGCTATTTCGTCTAGCTCATCCTCCATTTGGGCGGTAAACTTAATATTGATGATGTCAGAGAAATATTGGCTGAGCAAATCATTAACCACCAAGCCTAGTTCGGTAGGCTGAAAGCTTCCGTTAGCTTTGGCAACATAACCCCGGTCTTGAATCGTAGACAGGATGGGAGCATAAGTGCTGGGGCGCCCGATACCCCATTGCTCCAGCATCTTAACCAGGGTGGCTTCAGTAAAGTGGGGTGGAGGCTGGGTAAAGTGTTGCTCAGGGAAAAGCCCTAGAAGCTCAAGCTCGTTGCCCCTTTCCATCTGTGGCAATAAGGAGCTTTTCTGGGCTTCCTTTTCGTTTTCATCTTTCCCTTCGGTATAGAGAATCATAAAGCCAGGAAACTTGACCACAGAGCTGGAAGCCCGGAAAAGATAATCGGTCTTAGACTCCGGGCACCTAGCCTCAATGTCCAGGGTAGTATTATCAGCTAAAGCCGCTGACATCTGGCTAGCCACCATTCTTTTCCAGATAAGCTCATAAAGCCTAAACTGGCTGGTAGTAAGGTAGGCTTTAATTAGAGATGGCTCCCGCTGAACTTTAGTCGGGCGAATAGCCTCGTGGGCTTCCTGTGCCCACTTTGCACTTTTGACAAAGGAGCGGGCATGAGGCGGAATAAACTGAGAGCCAAACTTCCGGCTAATGAATTCTCTGGCTTCAACTATAGCTGAGCGGGCTACCCGGGTAGAGTCAGTGCGCATATAGGTAATAAGCCCTGCGCTCCCCTCATTACCTATCGGCAGACCCTCATAGAGCTGTTGGGCAATAGCCATAGTTTGCTTGGTTGTAAAGTGGAGTTTCCGCCACGCCTCTTGTTGTAGGGTGCTGGTTGTAAACGGCGGCGCCGGCTGGCGGGCTACCCCTTTCGTCTTTACCTTAATAACTCTGTAAATCGCCTGTTCAAGTTCATGGCTAATCTCGTCTGCTTCTTCTTTATTGTGGAGCTCTAGTTTGGTGCCATCAACAAGACCAATCAGCATAGCCCGGAAGGTTGCCGCTTCGGCAGTAGCTATTTTTTTACTTAGCTCAGCCTCAATAGTCCAGTATTCTACCGGGATAAACCTCTCAATCTCCCGTTCTCGGTCAACAATAATCTTCAGTGCCACCGACTGAACTCTACCCGCTGAGAGACCTCTTCTCACCTTCTGCCACAGCCACGGGCTAATCTTATACCCCACCAGCCTGTCTAGGACACGCCGTGCTTGCTGGGCATTGACTAACTGCATATCTATAGACCGGGGGTGTTTAAAGGCTTGCTCAATAGCTTCTTTAGTTATTTCGTGAAAGACTATGCGGTGGTAGGCTATCCGGTTTGATTTTGTCGCTTCAACCAGGTGCCAGGAGATGGCTTCTCCCTCACGGTCTGGGTCGGTAGCCAGATAGACAACCGATGCCGTTTTAACTGCCTGCTTAAGCTCCCGCACAACCTTGCTCTTCCCCCTGGGCACCACATACTTGGGTATAAAGCCATTCTCTATATCTATGCCTAGTTGGCTCTTGGGCAGGTCTCTTATATGACCCAGCGACGCTTTGAGGCTATAGCCTTTACCTAAAATCTTGCTCAGCGTTCTAGCCTTGGCTGGTGACTCAACCATAACCAGTTTTTTCTTCATACTGCCTACTCTACTTTTACCCTGTATTCCTCTCTTACTTCCCGTGCCAGAACATAATTCATATTCCCCACCTGCTTCACCAGACCCTTCAGTTCCATCATGGCTAGGGTGCTGCTCACCGTTGACATTGGCAAACTGCTGCTGCGACAGACCTTATCAATATGAGTAGGCTCAGCACCTAGCTGCTTCAGTAACAATGACTCAGTCTCAGAAGGTGGTACCACTTCTTTCATTTCCATCTGATGAGCTACGTTCATCAGGTTCAACTCCTCTAAAACATCAGTGTAGTCGCCTACTAGCTTGGCTCCTTCCTGAATAAGGCGATTGGTTCCTGTGCTGGCTGGCGATAGAATGCTACCCGGAATAGAGAACACCTCTCTATTTTGCTCTAGTGCCAGATGGGCGGTAATCATCGCCCCACTGGTATTCCCAGCCTCAATAACTAGAACCCCTAGGCTCAATCCACTCATTATCCTATTCCGCCTGGGGAAGTTATCAGCCTTAGGCCTGGTGCCTAAAGGATACTCGCTTATCAGAGCCCCTCGCTGAATAATACTGCGAGCCAGATTAGCATTCTCGGCAGGATAAACAATATCAAGCCCGCAGGCAAATATAGCAATTGTCCTGCCGCCAGCCTCTAGAGCGCTGCGATGGGCTATTGAATCAATCCCTTTAGCCAGACCGCTTACAACAGTGATTCGGCTCCGAGCCAGGTCAGCTACTATCTCCTCGGTTACCTGCCTCCCGTAAACAGTAGCTCGGCGGGTACCCACCACTGCCAGGCACCACTCATCCTCAGGAAGCAAGGAACCCCTCACATAAAGTAGCGGCGGATAATCATATATCTCCTTAAGCCGGGATGGATAATCTTGGTCATGGCAGGTAAGCACTCTCACCCCATAGCGGTCCAGCTTCTCCATCTCTGCCTCCAGAGAAATCTTAGGTTGCCACGAGGTAATAGCCCGTATTGAACCGCTATCCAGACCAGCCTGCTTTAACTCAGCCGGGGTAGCCCCCCACGCATCCTCCAGATTGCCAAAGTAGTTCTCCAGCTGAGTTAGCTTGACCCGTCCAATGCCCGGTATCAGGCTGAAGCCTACCCAATACTTAATCTCTTCATTGCTCACTTTCAAATCAATGCCATTCTAGCACAGAGGCAGACTACTGACAATCAGGATTTATCTACCTCATCCCTTAATCCCCCTCTCCTTTAGACCTTATCTCTTACTAAAAGGAAGGTTGCATCTTTGAAAGGCTATAGCTCTTCTTAATAAAACGCCTGCTTTTATTTAAGTGGAGTATAAATCTTTAGGGGGAACCTGAACTTTTAAGGAAAGCATGAATTTTTTAAGGGAAAGTTTGAAGGGGCTAGCGCCCCTTCAAAAATATGATTCCCCTTCCCCTTGATAAGGGGAAGGGGATAAAGGGGATAGGGTTTCCAATTAAAAAATTAAAGGGAATAAAGTTTAAAACAAAATAGGATGGCGGAGAGGGTGGGATTCGAACCCACGGTAGCCAAAGGCTACACGCGCTCTCCAGGCGCGCCTGTTAGACCACTCCAGCACCTCTCCGCAATATAAGTGAGAATTTATTAGTTTATATTAATAGTGGCGGAGAGGGTGGGATTCGAACCCACGCTCCGCTAAAAGCGAAGACCGCTTTTCGAGAGCGGCACCATGAACCACTCGGACACCTCTCCCAGCTTCAACTATTATACCACTTTTCCCGCTCATGCCAGAATGAAGCTAAAATAAGCCCCGCTAAGGAATAACCCTATCAAGGCACAATTCCACCAGCTCAGCCTGAAAAACCTTCTGGGTTTAAAGTGAAACCCCATAATAAACACCAGCGTCATCACCATAACCACAAGGGCGATAAGTAGATTACTCTCCGAAACTGCACTTAGCACTGGACCCTTTAAATAGACTAAATCATCTATACAGATGATGGTCATATTAAACAGGTTGCTACCTATCATATTGGCAACTGCCAGGTCCACTGCCCCCATCCTCATTGCCGCCAGGGAGACGGTAATTTCGGGTAGGCTGGTGGTAAACGCAAGGAAAAGACTGCCCACAAAGCTTTCTCCCCACCCGGTAACACCGGCTATCTCGCCTCCAATTATTGCCAGCCAGATTCCAGCACCTATAATAAAGGCAGCCGACACAGCAAAATAAAGATACACCCTCCCCAGGGGCATTTCTCCATAATCCACCTCAGCCTCTTGTTGACGAGACTGGCGCCGTTCAGAACGAAGTATTATCCTCATAAAAACAAGGTATAAAAGGATAATAACAGGGGTATACCAGCCTATCCAGCCTATGCCCATCGTTGAAAACCGGCTGCTAACAAGGATAGAAACCGCAGCCACCACAACCAGAGCCAGGCTAAACCATCCCGTTTGTCGCTGAGTAGGACTAACTGCCCTGAGTAGCCAACCATTATGGTAGACAATATCAAGCAGAGCCAGATTCAAAAGGTTAAAGGCATTAGCTCCAAAAAGATTACCAATGGTCAAATCAGGCACGCCAACTAAGATGATAGCGCTTATACCGGTGAAAAGTTCGGGCAGAGATGTAACCAGTGCCAGGAGAATCAGCCCTATCCACACCCCGCCCAGACCAGTTTTGCCAGCGATAATATTCCCATACCTGGCTACCCTCCTCCCCGAGAAGAAGATGATTACAATGCAAAAAATAAACTTTACCCAGACCAAGGTGTCCCCCTTTATTAAAGCAACTTTATTGACATTGAAAGGAAATGTCAATATTTGAAATCCTTTACAACCACGGAAGCTTATGTTAAAATCAGTTGTTTTTACTGCCCGGTGAGATATTAAAGTTATCCCTGAATATTTGTTTGCCTGAGGTCTGGAGGCGAAATCATGGCTTTCATCAAGGAAAAGGATTGACTGAATGGCAGAGTTTGAAGGCAAGGAAACCGTAGGCACACCCAAAGAATTTGTCATTTATTTGGTAGTTAATGTCGCCATCGGCTTTGGACTCTATTTCCTACTTCATAATATGCAGCAGACCCTTGCCGGAACTATTTTTATCGCCTTGGTCATCGGCACCCTTATGTTCTGGCGATTCAGGGTAGGCATCGCCTTCATCGGCATAGTAATACTCTTGCTCACCAGAACCATCGACTTACAGCATACCCTTGAGTTTATGAACCTGGATGTCATCCTGTTTCTGGTGGGCATGATGACCATTGTTGGGCTGTTGAGGCGCTCAGGATTCTTCCGATGGTTGCTGGCTAAAGCACTAAAGATTTCAAAATTCAGGCCGAACCTATTGATGCTCATTATCCTGTTTATGTCCGGCCTAATGGCAGCTCTGGTAGATGAGGTAACCTCAATTCTCTTCATAACTGCCCTGGTGCTCGACCTCTGTGATTATTATGAGGTAAACCCGGTAAACTACATTATATCCGTTGTCCTAGCTACCAACATTGGTAGCTCCTGGACTGTATTAGGCAACCCCATAGGCATTCTAATTGCCCTCAGGTCAGGGCTGACCTTTGAGGATTTTATCCAAACAGCCTTCCCAATAGGACTAATATCCCTCATCATCCTTATGGGTGTAATCCTGTTATGGCAAAGAGGTGACCTCCACCTCCTTGGACAGAAGGTCGAATCTAAAACAAGAGCCAGCGAAGAGGACTTCTTAGACCAGTGGGCTAAAATTGAGGATAGAGGATTCTTCCTCGGCAGTGCTGCCATATTTATTTTAGTTATTATTGGCCTCGCCCTTCACTACCGAATGGAGCTTGTCCTGGGACTTGAGCATAATACCCTGCTGGTAGCTATCGCCATCTGCGGGGCGGGGGTAGTAATGCTCTGGAAGCGGGCTCTAGCCCGAGAGCTTCTAATGAGGGATGTTGATTGGTGGACACTGATATTCTTTATGTTTTTATTTGCCAAGGCTGGCTGCCTTAAATATGTTGGCCTTACTGATATAATTTCTGCTTCCCTGTATCAGCTCGGTGGAGGCAGCCTTCTCGTTCTTATCCCTATCGTGTTATGGATTTCAGGATTCACCTCAGCCGCATGTGATAATGTCCTTGTGGTAGCAACCTTTATCCCCATACTTCAGGACCTTACTTTACAACTGGGCACTCCGATACTTTGGTGGGCACTACTTCTTGGTAGCTGCTACGGTGGCAATATGACCATGGTCGGTTCTACAGCTAATATTGTGGCTCTGGGTATATTGGAGGACAGGAAGGGCATTCACATGACACTCGGTTATTGGATAAAAATCGGTCTACTAGGCTCCGTAATACCAATGGCAATAGGGACAGTGGCGCTGCTAATCATACGCTAAATTTGGCCAGTTTTGCTTTATCACTGGCTATAGAATATTATAAATATAGTGCCCCTGTAGCTCAGGTGGATAGAGCACCAGCCTCCGGAGCTGGGTGCGAGCGTTCAAGTCGCTCCAGGGGCGTTTTATATTAATGAGGAGACTAGATTGATAAATTCAGCACCACTTGTTGAGATTAGATGGCACGGCCGCGGCGGCCAGGGAGCAGTTACCTCCGCCGAGTTAGTCGCCCGGGCAGCTATAAACGAAGGTAGGTATGCTCAAGCCTTCCCTAGCTTTGGCCCCGAGAGGCGGGGAGCACCAGTCTTAGCCTTTGTCAGAATAAGTAGCAAACAGCCTATCAGAGTAAGAGCTGAAATTGCTCAACCTGATGTAGTCGTGGTGCTTGACCCTGGGCTGCTACGCATTGTCAATGTTACCTCAGGACTTAAGCCAAAAGGAATGCTGGTAATTAATACCCGAAGACCATTTCAGGATATTGAGTCTGAGGTTAAGGCTCAGTGGCAACTAGCTACAATTGATGCTACCCGGATTGCCCGAGAGCTATTAGGCGTTCCCATTGTCAATACTACTATGATTGGAGCCTTACTCAGAGCCACTGGAGTTATTAAATTAGAATCCCTGCTTGAGCCAATAAGACAACGATTCGGTCGCCTGGCTGAAAGAAATATTGACGCTATGAAAAAAGCCTATCAAGAAACCGTACTAAAGGAGTAACCGCACTTGACTAAACCAGAGAGTGAACTAACCTGGAAAGACCTTGAAATTGGCTCAATTGTAACTGAGCCGGGAAATGCCAGCCAGTACCAGACCGGGGATTGGAGGTCACAAAGACCCACCCTCAATCATGACCGGTGCGTAAAGTGTGGTATTTGCTCCATCTTTTGCCCCGAAGGGTGTATTGAACAAAATGCCGACGGGTATTTTGAAGCCAACCTGTTTTACTGCAAGGGATGCGGTATCTGCGCCAGAGAATGTTGGACTCAAGCCATTACTATGATGGAGGAGGAAGAATAATGGCTAAAAGAGTAGGCATTGAGGTCTCACTGGCTATTGCTGAAATGGCTAAACTGGCTAATGTTGATGTTGTCGCTGCCTATCCCATTACCCCGCAGACTCATATTGTGGAGCACCTCGCCCAGCTGGTAGCCAACGGCGAATTAGATGCCGCCTATATCCCGGTTGAATCCGAACACTCAGCAATGAGTGCCTGCCTCGGCGCCTCAGCAGTAGGGGCTCGAACCTTTACCGCTACTGCTGGGCAGGGATTGGAGCTGATGCATGAGGTTTTGTATGTTGCCTCATCTATGCAGCTACCAGTAGTTATGACAGTAGCTAACCGAGCTTTATCAGCACCATTAAGTGTCTGGGGCGACCACTCTGATGTGATGTCCGTCCGCGATACCGGCTGGATTCAAATATTTACCGAGAATGGGCAGGAGGTTGTTGATAACCTGCTTTGTGCCTTCCGTATCGCTGAAGACCCTGAAGTCTTACTGCCGGTAATGATTCACCTTGATGGATTCCACCTGTCCCATATGATTGAGCCCCTGTTCCTCCCCCAGCCGAGTGAGGTGGAGCAATTTATCCCCCCCAACCGCTACCCCTTTCCCCTGAATCCAGGTAAGCCAGTAACTATGGGGGCTTTTGCCCCACCTATCATATATTCAGAAACAAAGAAGGCACAGCAGGCAAATCTAGAAGCATCTAAAGCAGTAATCCTCCACTGCTGGGAAGACTTTGGCCACCACTTTAAGCGCTATTACTCCCCGGTTGAATCCTACCTCAGTGAAGGTGCTAGGGTGCTTCTATTAACTATGGGCAGCTTCAGCGAGACGGCAATGGCGGCTATAGACAAGATGAGGCAAGAGGGTAAGGATGTCGGCCTGCTGAAACTTCGCCTGTGGCGCCCCTTCCCCTTCAAGGAAATCCGCCAGGCGGTTAAGAATGCCGACGTCCTCATTATACTGGATAGAGCCCTCTCCTTTGGCGGTCCCGGTGGGCCGGTTTGCTCCGAGATTAGGTCAGCCTTATATCATGAACAAAACAGGCCAAAGGTAATAAGTTTTGTCGGCGGTTTGGGAGGCCGGGATATTACTGTAGCTGGATTTGAGTATATAGTTAATAGAGGTATACAAATCTCACAGACGGGAAGTGAGCAGGAATTTGAAATATTTGGAGTTAGGGAGTAGGGGAAAGAACTTGACATAACTCTCCCAAAAATAAAAAATGGATAAATATACTGTTTTTGTTCCTCGCTTGGTAACTAAAAAGGAAATCTTTGCCCCTGGCCATCGGGCTTGCATTGGTTGTGGTGAAGCCCTGGCAGTAAGACTAGCCTGCAAAGCATTAGGCCAGAATGTAATAATCGTTAATGCCACAGGTTGTATGGAAATTGTCTCCTCACAGCTACCTTATACTTCATGGCGCGTCCCCTGGATTCATACCTTGTTTGAGAATACAGCGGCAGTGGCTTCAGGAATAGAAGCCGGCTTGAAGGTCATGGCACGGAAGGGAAAACAGATAACTCAAGGTGTTGGTGTGGTGGCTATGGCTGGTGATGGTGGCACCAGTGATATCGGACTTCAGGCACTGTCTGGGGCATTAGAGAGGGGGCATAACTTCCTTTATATTTGCTTTGACAATGAAGCCTATATGAACACCGGAATTCAAAGGTCTTCAGCTACCCCATTCGGGGCATCTACTACCACTTCCCCCGCTGGCAAGATAAGTATAGGCCAGCTTACCTGGAAGAAAAATATGCCAGCTATTGCCGCTGCCCATAATATCCCTTATGTAGCTACTGCCTGCCCTAGCTATCCTTTTGATTTGATGGCTAAGGTCAAAAAGGGAATAGAGATATCTGGTCCGGCTTATATTCATATCCTGTCTGTTTGCCCCACTGGTTGGAGGTGTCCCACTGATTTAACTGTCAGGATAGGTCGCTTAGCCGTAGAAACTGGGATTTTCCCTCTATACGAGGTAGAAAATGGCGAGTATAAATTAAGCTTTAAGTTCCCCCAGCTCAGACCGGTCGCCGACTATATGAAGCTGCAGGGAAGATTCAGGCATCTATCTGAAAAAACGATAAAGGAGATTCAGCATAGGGTGGATAAGGAATATACCAGACTTGTGGAGAAAGCGATATGAACACCCGAGATAACAAGCTGTCCAAAAAGGGTGAGGTTCTTAGACAGCCTCTTAACCAATTGGAGGGGCAAATAGGGTCAATCCTGAATAATTACCAGTCTGATAAAAATTTATTAGTATCTATTTTGCAAGATATCCAGGCAGAATATAATTATCTGCCTAGGGAAGCCTTAACCCAGATTAGCCAGGACTTGGGTGTTCCATTAAGCCAGGTCTATAGTGTAGCTACCTTTTTTAAGGCATTCAGCTTAAAACCTAGGGGATGCCACATAATCAATGTATGCCTGGGTACAGCCTGCCATGTTAGAGGCGCAACCAGAGTCTTAGAGACAATAGAGCGAGAGCTTGGTATTAAACCCGGTGATACAACTAAAGACCTTAAATATACCCTTGAGACGGTTAATTGCGTTGGGGCTTGTGCTCTAGGTCCTATAGTAATAGTTGATGGGAAATATTCAGGCCAGATGAAGGCTGATAAGGTCAAACCCTTGTTGGAGAACTATGATTAATTATGAGAGGCAACAAACCTTTAATAGATAAGGTTGTCTAGAAACCTATCCCCCTAACCCCCTTCCCTTATTATTTGTTAAGGGAAGGGGGAGTATAGGTAAGAGAGGGGCGAAGCCCCTCTCTAAAATCTCTTCCCCCTCTCCTTATTAAGGAGAGGGGGATAAAGGGGGTGAGGTTAGTAAACAATCTCTAATAGATAACTACCATTAACTATGAGAAAGGAACAAACATTGAACAGGCTAAGCTCCCCAGATGAGCTAGAGGCAATAAGAAAATCAATCATCAAGAGTAGGCAACCAAATAAGCCTTGTATTACAGTATGTGGCGGAACAGGCTGTCTGGCTCTGGGCGTCACCAATGTTATCGCTGCCTTTGAACAAGAAATACAAAAACAGGGGTTAGACACTAAGGTAGGACTTAGAATAACCGGGTGCCCTGGTTTCTGTGAGAGAGGCCCATTGGTCGTTATTGAGCCTGAGCACATCTTCTATCAGCGAGTAAGTGTAGAAGATGTGTCTGAAATAATCTCAGAGACTGTTCTTAAGGGCAATATTATTGATAAATTGCTCTATACTGACCCAAATACCGGCAAGAGAGTAACCCTTGAGCAGGAAGTGCCATTTTATAGAAAACAGAGGCGACTTATTATCGGTAACAATAGCTTAATTGACCCTAACAATATTGATGATTATTTGGTTTTGGGCGGCTATTCTGCCTTGAGTAAAGCCCTTCTTAAAATGTCCCCAGAGGAGATAATTGAGGAGGTCAAAAAATCCAGCTTGCGGGGTCGTGGTGGCGGAGGCTTCCCAACCGGCATCAAGTGGCAGACCTGCCGTAAGGCACAAGGCGATACCAAATATATCATATGTAATTGTGATGAGGGAGACCCCGGTGCCTTTATGGATAGAAGCCTGATGGAAGGAAACCCCCACAGCGTTTTAGAAGGGATGCTCATCGGCGCCTATGCCATAGGTTGCCACGAGGGCTATATCTATATTCGTAATGAGTACCCTCTGGCGGTAAAAAATGCCCGGATAGCTATTAAGCAGGCTGAGGAGTATGGATTTCTGGGTAAGAACATCTTGGGTTCTGGATTTGATTTCAGCATTAGGATAAATAGAGGTGGCGGAGCTTTTGTCTGTGGTGAATCTACTGCACTTATGGCTTCACTGGAGGGTAAGGTAGGTGAACCGAGGGCAAAGTATGTTCATACTGTTGAAAAAGGCTTATGGGATAAGCCTACTACCCTGAATAATGTGGAGACCTGGGCAAATATCCCATTAATAATCAACCAGGGTGCCGATTGGTATTCTAAAATAGGCACCCCAGGTAGTAAGGGAACAAAGATTTTCTCTTTGGTGGGTAAGATTAACAACACCGGCTTAGTTGAAGTACCGATGGGTATAACATTAAGAGAAATTATCTATGATATAGGTGGTGGTATTCCCGATGGTAAGAGATTTAAAGCAGTCCAGACTGGTGGACCATCGGGAGGTTGCATCCCTGAAAGCCTGCTTGATTTACCCGTAGATTTTGATGAGTTGACCAAGGTTGGCTCAATGATGGGCTCTGGCGGAATGATTGTGATGGACGAGAATAGCTGCATGGTGGATATAGCCAAATATTTCCTTACTTTCCTTGAAGAGGAGTCCTGTGGCAAATGTGTCCCTTGTCGTGAAGGTATAAAAAGGATGCGAGAGATATTAACCGATATCACTGAAGGGAGGGGGAAAGAGGGAGACACTGAGCTTCTGGAACGGTTATCAGCGGTAATTCAAGAGACCTCACTGTGTGCCTTGGGTGTAACTGCACCAAACCCTGTCCTAACTAGCATACACTACTTCAAGGATGAGTATGAAGCTCATATCAAAGATAAAAGATGCCCAGCCGGCGTCTGCAAGGAACTGATTCACTACCTTATTATTGATGAAAAATGCGTGGGGTGCAGGCTATGTGAAAAAGCTTGCCCAACTGGGGCTATAACCTTTGTCCAGAAAAAGAAACCGGTTATCTTAGACCAGGAGAAGTGTATCAAGTGTGGGGCTTGCTATGATGTCTGCAAACTTGGTGCTGTAAAAATAACTTGACATAACATTGGAAACAATTCCTATCTAGCCAGATATGATTTGTTTCCCTAAAAAATAAATTGAAATTTCATAGCTAATCAGATAGTATTTGTTTCTCAAAACAAAGGAAAATGTCAAATGATAACATTAACCATTGATGGTCGAAGGGTTCAAGCAGAAGAAGGAGCAACAATATTAGATGTAGCTAGGGATAACAACATCTACATACCAGCTCTATGCTCTAATGAAGCAATTGAACCATATGGAGCTTGCCGACTTTGCCTGATTGAAATTGTTACCAGTGGAAAAGAAAGATTGGTGGCTTCTTGTCTTTACCCCGTGGAAGAAGGGCTTATTGTAAAAACTAACTCCGAGAGGATTATGAATAACCGCAGAATGATAATGGAGCTATTATTAGCCAGATGCCCTAATTCAAGTGTAATACAGGATTTAGCCAGGCGGCTAGGCGTTGATAAAACACCCTTCAAGCTAGAGAATGAAGAATGCATCCTCTGCGGGTTATGTGTCCGAGCATGTGAGGAGATTGTGGGTGTCTCAGCAATTAGCTTAGTTAATCGTGGCGTTAACCGAGAGGTGGCTACCCCCTTTTATGATAAATCAGATGCTTGTATAGGTTGTGGCTCGTGCGCCTACGCCTGTCCTGTAGGAGCTATAAAGCTAGAGGATATCGGAGATACAAGGACTATAATTATGCCTAATCCCAAAGTGCAGAAGGCAGAATTCAAATTAAAGAAATGTAAAATCTGTGGTAATTACTGGGCTCCTGAAAAGCAGCTAGACTATATGGCTAAACAGTCACATTTAGCTCTAGAAGTATTTGATGCCTGTCCTAATTGCCGAGATTAAAACCTAGCTAGCCATTAACTTGACTGGAAGGAACCCCTTTACTATACTTTAGCCGCGGGGTGTAGCGCAGATGGTTAGCGCGCATGGTTTGGGACCATGAGGTCGGCGGTTCGAATCCGCCCACCCCGACCAATGTTACGTTCTGTCTCACTTAGAGAAGGGAACCTCTGAATAGAAAATGAGGGTGAATTCATAATTAAAGAACTAATACAAACAGCGGGAGTAACTCAGCTGGTAGAGTCCCTGCCTTCCAAGCGGGATCTGCCAGGGGAAGCTGGGGCTAGGGGTTTACCGTTCCCCTTGCTCAATAACTTCCCTGAGTTCCAACTTTACCATAACAGAAGAAGGAGCAAATTCCAACAAAAGAGAAACTCTAGCAATTGAGTCTCGGAGCCTCAGTTGAATTGGAGGCTGAATTTGAAGGAAAAGGGCAAGCTTTTATTAAGACGTTAGAAGGGGGTTATGAAACAAAGAAAAGAATAAAGAAGAAGTATAGGTAATCAAAATGAATAGCTAGCAGAAGGACAAAGCTAATTAAAAATCGTGGAGGTATGGTTATGGCAAAAGAGAGGCCGTTTATCCATCCGTATATCCCAAACTCTGCCCCGGGGGTAAAGGACGAGATGTTGAAGTTTATAGGGGTGGACGATGTTGAGACGCTCTACCAGGAAATTCCCGATAGGCTAAGGTTTAAGCAAAAGCTGGACATACCCAAGCCATTCATGGCTGAGATGGACTTAAAGAAGCACGTCAAGGCTATTCTATCCAGGAATAAGACATGTGAGGAAAACCTAAATTTCCTCGGTGGAGGTTGTTGGCAGCATTATGTTCCAGCAGTCTGTGATGAAATTGTCGGACGATCGGAAGTGTTAACAGCCTATGCTGGTGAAGAATATGCCGACTTTGGGAAATTCCAACTACTCTTCGAGTACCAGAGCCAATTAGGTGACCTTCTTAACATGGACGTGGTGTGTCTTCCTGTTTATAGCTGGGGATGCGCGGCTGGTTATGCTATCCGTATGGCTTCAAGAATAACTGGCAGAAAGGAAGTATTACTCCCTAAAACAATTGGTCGAGAAAGGTTGGCAACGATAAGGAACCTTTGTCAGCCAGTAAGCATGCCGGGGCACATAGATATCACATTGATTGATTATGATATCCAAACTGGTTTGCTTGACCTCGAGGATTTGAAGAGCAAAATTTCTTCAAAAACTGCGGCCGTTTACATTGAGAATCCGTCATATCTTGGGTTTATTGAAGATCAGGGTGAAGAAATCTCCAAGACAGCCCATGCTAATGAGGCGTTAAGTATAGTAGGTGTTGATCCCATTTCACTAGGTGTGTTGTCAACCCCAGTTGATTATGGTGCTGATATAGTAGTTGGCACGGGCCAACCTCTCGGAATACATATGAATTGTGGTGGTGGTGAATTTGGTTTTATTGCCACCAGTGACGAGGAGAGGTACGTCGCCGAACATCCAGGGCTTCTAGTCAGTATAACCGACACTATAGAAGAAGGCGAATACGGGTTTGGTTGGAGTACATGGTCTAGAACCTCCTATGTGGTCAGAGGTTTTGATGGGCGTGTAAGAAGCGAATCTAAAGACTTTACCGGAACTACATCAAATCTGTGGGCCATAGGGGCTGCTGTTTACATGGCACTAATGGGACCTCATGGTTTTGAAGAAGTTGGAAAAACTATTATACTGAAATCGCATTATGCGGTTAAATTGCTATCTGAAATAAGAGGTGTCAGAGTTATTCTCTCGCCAAACAGTTTTAAAGAATTTGTAGTGAACTTTGATGAGACAGGTAAAAGTGTGACGGATATCAATAAGGCCCTTTTGAAGCATAATATCTTCGGCGGAAGGGATATCTCAAAGGAATTCCCGGAACTAGGAAATAGTTCCCTTTACTGTGTTACAGAGATGCATAGCCAGGATGATATCAAAAAGCTGGCTAAGGTGTTACAGGAGGTGCTTGTCAAGTGATAGAAGAAATGAAGCTGAGAAGATACCATGCCCCTGTTTGGAGTGAGCGAGTTATTAGCGAGATGGGGCGTAAAGGAGAAAGGGGAATCGCTGTATCGGAAGCTGAGGATGAAGTACAGGCAGCAGTTGGTGACGCGGAATCTTATGTTCCAGAGAAAATGAGAAGAAAAGAGCTACCACAGCTTCCCGAACTCGCCCAGCCCCAGGTCTTAAGGCACTTTTTACGTCTGACGCAGGAAACTATGGGCATGGAAGAAAACATTGATTTGGGCGAAGGCACCTGCACAATGAAATACAGCCCTAAGATTAACGAAATATTGGCGGGAGTGCCTCAGTTGACCGAAATACACCCACTTCAGGATGAGGATACGATCCAGGGTATTCTGGAGATAATTTACAAGTTTGACCTTATTTGTCGAGAAATTTCCGGAATGGACCAGTTTGTCTTTCAACCTGGAGGTGGGGCTCATGCTACCTATACTAATGCTTGTCTGTTGAGAGCTTATCACAATGCAAAGGGAGAGCTAGCACAGAGAAACGAAGTAATTACTACAATTTTTTCCCACCCCTGCGATACGGCAAGTCCAATTACAGCCGGTTTTAAGGTTATCAGTCTGATGCCTGATGAGAATGGTTACCCAAACCTTGAGGCTCTAAAGGCTCTTTGTTCAGAACATACCGCCGGTCTAATGATAACCAATCCGGAAGATACGGGTATCTATAACCCTAGAGTAGAAGAATATGTAAAAGCCATTCACGATGTGGGGGGGGTGTGTTTTTATGATCAAGCTAACCTCAATGGCATATTAGGCATCGCCAGGGCAAGAGATGCTGGATTCGATGCCTGTCACTTTAACCTACATAAGACATTTTCCTCACCGCACGGATGCTTTGGGCCAGGATGTGGTGCCTATGGAGTCCAGAAGGAACTGGCCAAATTCCTCCCGGTGCCAATAGTGACCTTTGATGGACAGAAGTATCATCTAGATTACGACAGGCGAGACAGTCTCGGAAAAGTGAGGGAGTTCTTTGGGAATGTTGAGGTTGTTCTGAAGTCATATGCGTGGGCAATGAGTATGGGGCCCGAGGGTCTACTTGAGTGTGCCCATGTATCCGTAATCAATAATAACTATCTGACAAAGCTGCTTCTGGCAATCCCTGGGGTAACAAAACCTTATGCTGAAGGTAAGATAAGATTAGACCAGGTTAGATTCAGCTGGGAAGAACTGAAGAAGGCTACGGGGGTAGGAACCTTGGATGTCGCCCGTAGGATGGTAGATTATGGTATACAGAATTATTTCCCGAGCCATGAGCCCTGGATAGTTCCAGAGCCTTTTACACCTGAGCCATGCGAAACATATTCCAAGGAGGATATTGATTACTGGGCCGCGGTTCTCAGGCAGGTATCCAAGGAAGCCCATTCAGACCCTGAAATGGTGAAAATGGCGCCTCATAATGCAACCATACACAAGACGGATGCCACTGCATTGGATGACCCAAAAAGATGGGCTATGACCTGGAGGGCATATCTCAGGAAAAGGGGCAAGAGTAGATAAAATGGGAAGGTTAGACGACAAAGTAGCCATCATAACTGGAGCTGCTAGAGGGAATGGTGAAGGTGCCGCTAGGGTAATGACGAGGGAAGGTGCCACTGTTGTTTTGACTGATGTTTTGGACGAAGTTCACGAAACTGCTAAGGATATCAGTGAGCAGGGTTACAAGGCTGTCTCTTTCAAGATGGATGTTACTAAACCAGCTGAGGTTAATGCTGTAGTTCAGGAAGTGCTAGAGCAGTTTGGCAAGGTGGATATACTTGTCAATAACGCCGGGGTGTGTTGGCCAGTACCTTTTATTGACATGACAGATGAAGTGCGAGATAAAACCTTTGACATTAACATTAAGGGGCCCTTTATATGTACCAAGGCTGTGCTACCAAGCATGTTAAAACGGAAATATGGGAGGATAATAAATATATCCTCTGTTTCCGGACCACTGGTTGCCGATGTTGGTGAGTGTGCCTATGGTGCATCGAAAGGAGCGCTTTGGGGTTTCACTAGGACCCTGGCTCTTGAAGTTGCCAAGGAAGGTATCACGGTAAATGCCATATGCCCTGGAATGATTGAAACTGAAATGGTGAAACAGATGGCAGTGCGCACGAATCCCAAGAATCCAGAAGATGTTCTTAAGGATTTGGCAAGGGGAATACCTATGGGGAGGCTGGGAACAGTAGAAGAGGTGGGAGAGCTGGTGGCATTTTTAGCCTCAGATGAGTCAAAGTATATAACCGGAACACCTGTTATCATTGATGGGGGAAGTACTATACCAGAGTCTCCTGGTTCATTTACCGCTGTTTGAGGGGCCATATTTGTTGCCAGGGAAGTTAGCTTAGTATATGGGAAAAATAAAATAGGCTAAAGGAGGAATAAACGTGGGCAGGTTAGAGGGTAAGGTTGCCATTATAACTGGAGGCGCTGTCGGTATTGGGGAGGGGGATGCCAGGTTGTTTGCCAAGGAAGGAGCTAAGGTTGTAATCGCCGATATCAAGGAAGCCGAAGGCAGAAAAGTGGCTGAAGATATCAAAAAGGAGGGTGCGGAGTCCATTTTTATTAAGCATGATGTCGCTAAAGAGGGTGATTGGCAATTCCTGATGGCTGAAGTAATTAAAAGGTATGGCAAGCTGAACATTCTGGTGAATAATGCTGGCGTTTCGCTGGGGAAAACGATAGAAGAGACCTCCCTTGATGAATGGAATTGGGTAATGGATATAAATTCGACCGGAGTCTTTTTAGGCACTAAATATGCGATTAAAACCATGAAGAATAATGGTGAGCCATGCTCCATAGTAAATAGAGGGTCCCTAGATTCGTATTTTGGCGAGTCAGGTTTAGCCGCATATTGCGCCTCTAAAGGTGCGGTAAAGTCGCTTACTGATGCCGCAGCGCTTGCTTGTGCTGAGAATAGATATAAAATACGAGTCAATGCTGTGCATCCTGGTCTTGTTCATACGAAGCTGACAGAAAAAGAAGCTAGAGAATTAGGCATTACCTTTGAGCAATATGAAAAAAAGTTTGCAGCAGCGACTCCACTTGGGCGTATTGGCCAACCGAGTGACCTTGCTTATGCGGATTTATATCTTGCTTCTGATGAATCCAGTTGGGTTACCGGATCCGACTTCGTCATAGATGGTGGCCTACTGGCTAGTGGAGGTCTTTGTAATCGACCTCAAGAGCCAACAAAGTAGGAGGATATGGAATCGGCATGGACGGTAGTTTGGAGAAGAAAAAATTAGGTTTCATAGTAAATCCTATTGCGGGAATGGGGGGCAGGGTCGGACTTAAGGGGAGTGATGGACAGGAGATACTGAAGAAGGCGAGAGGCTTAGGTGCTAAGCCAGAATCGCCAGGACGAGCAGCTTTAACACTTAAGAGAATTAGCCGTATCAAAGACGACATCGAATTGATAACATATCCTTACGAAATGGGGGAAGATGAGGCTAAAGAATGTGGATTCAGCCCCATTGTTTTAGGTTCAGTAAAGCCGGGTAACACAACAGCAAATGACACTGAGAACGCAGCTAAGAAAATGCTGAAATTAAAGGTGGACCTTTTACTATTTGCTGGCGGAGATGGGACAGCCAGGAATATTTACAATGCCGTCGATAGTAGGGTGCCGGTTTTAGGTATACCAGCGGGTGTTAAGATCCACTCGGCTGTCTATGCAACCAGCCCCCAAAATGCGGGAGATTTAGCTACCATGTACCTAGGGAGGGACTCGTCAGGTATTCAGCTTCGTGAAGCCGAGGTGATGGATATTGATGAGCAGGCTTTCAGAGAAAATAGGCTCTCTGCCAAGTTGTATGGTTATCTCAAAGTCCTCTACCAGAGAAACTTGGTTCAATGTGCTAAAGTCGGCAGTGCTTGTGATGAAGAAGCTATTATCGATGCAGTTGCTTGCGATATTATCAATAATATGCAAGATGATTATGTTTATATCATCGGCGCCGGGACAACCATCAGGGGTATTATGGAAAACCTTGGACTAAAAAACACGCTACTGGGGATAGATGCAGTATATCAGGGGAAATTAATAGGGTCAGATCTGAATGAGGCTCAAATACTGGAATTGATTGAAGGCAAAAAAGCAAAGATAATAGTCACCATCATCGGGGGGCAGGGTTATATATTCGGCAGAGGTAACCAACAAATAAGTGCTAACGTAATCAAAAAAGTGGGGAAGGAAAACATTATCGTCGTCGCTACCAAGAATAAGATTATAGCGTTACAGGGAAGACCCTTACTAGTCGATACCGGCGACGATGAAGTTAACAAAATGTTGGCTGGCTATATCAGAGTAATCACAGGCCCTAATGAACGAGTTTTGCTGAAAGTTGCCTCTTAAAACTAACAAAATTTATTACCCCATTGGAAGTACTCAGGTTATAAATAGGTCCAGTTTTAAGAGCTTATTGGAGTGCACCCCTATGATTGGACAGGTAGGGTTAGGAGAGTCAGGCGGGGTGCTCTATTATTCTGCTGAATAATCATCAACTCCTCAAAGTCATTCGGTGACTGGTAACCCAGAGCCAAATGAAGCCTCTTCTGATTATAGACCTCCTCAATAAAATAGGGAAGCCTGGTCATCACGTCCTCCATTGTCCCGTACTCACATAGATACACCTCCTCATACTTCAGCGTCTTAAAAAAGCTCTCCATCCTGGCATTTTCATAGGGACTACCCGGTGCGTGCCATGCTGATTTCAAACCCATGGCGCTTCAGTTCGTCTACGTATTCGCCTGAGGCATACTGCACTCCCTGGTCCGAGTGATGGATGATACCTGGCCCTGGCTTACGCAGGGCTATTGCCATGCGCAGAGCCTCCAGGGTCAGCTCGGTATTGAGTCTGGTGGAGACAGCATAGCCAATCACCCGCCGGGAGCAGGCGTCTAACATCGCTGCTAGGTAGACAAAGCCGGTCCGAATACGGATGTAGGTGATATCAGCCAGCCACACTTGGTTCAGCCGGTTGATAAGCATCCCCTTGACGAGATTGGGATATCTTGGGAAGTAGTGGCGGCTATCTGTGGTCTTCACCCACTTCCGCTTAATGTGACAGAGCAGATCACTCTCCCGCATCAGCCGCAGCACCTTCTTGTGATTTACCTGCCATCCTTCATGCTTTAGTTGATGGGTAACCCGACGGTAGCCATAGCGGGGAAATTCAAGACAGATAGCTTCAATACGGCCTCTTAGATCCGCCTCCACCTTCATCTGCTCGGGGCTCCTGGCCCTGCTCTCATGGTAGAAACCACTCCTGGCAAGATTCATCAGCCGACACCCCCACCAGATATTGCTGAGCAGGTATTTGAAGTGGGCGACGATTTCCCGTTTCTGCCACACCGGTTGACGCTGTGCTGTAAACCCCTTTTTAAGAACTCGTTCTCTAGTGTCAGCCTGCCCACCAACCGCTCCAGCTTTTCTATCCTGTCCTTAAGAGCAGCCTCCTCGGTAGGCTCGTTATCAAACTTACCCTGGCAGTATTGCTTCTTTCAGTGATAAAGTATGCTTGATGAGATATTATACCTGCGGCAGAGCTGGGCAGGTCGGCTTTCCCCACTCAGTAGCTCCTCTACTACCTGCCTCTTAAATTCTAGGCTGAAACTTCTCTGATTTCTCATGGCAATGTCCTTTCTCCCTCCATTATAGGATATTCTGACCCAGCCAAACCTTCCTAACCTAATGTGTCCAGTTTCAGGGGTTCACTCCAGAGATTCTAAAAGTAGGTAGTCTACAGCTTGTTTTTCCATTTAGTTTGGCGTAAAATTCAAGCGTAACTACCTTTGCGGGAGTAACTCAGCTGGTAGAGTCCCTGCCTTCCAAGCAGGTTGTCGCGGGTTCGAGTCCCGTCTCCCGCTCCACAAAGCTGGGCGACTACCTGCCTAGGTTGAGGAAGTGAAGCTAAGGCAAAGCTGGGGGCAACAACCTGCCTAGGCAAAAAATAAAATAATGGGCCGACCGCAAAATGAAGGATGAGACACAATGACAGCAGAATCGGGTTACAAGATTTGGTGGAGGGATTTTTGTTTTCTCTCCAGGCCGAAGGGCGTGCGCCTCGCACCATCGAGTATTACAGGGAAAAACTTCGTATCCTCTTAGGCTATGCCCGGGATAAAGGTTGGCCAGACAATCTCAGCTTACTGGACACCCACAGAGTGAGAGAGCTTTTATCCTGGGCCGGGTCTAGGACTTGTGAACACAGTGTCGGCAATGGTACTAGGCGAGTGAGGAAAGCGAAGCCATCCACCGCCTGGCCTTACTACCGGGCACTGAGACGACTATTCAACTGGACAGTTGAGGAAGGTTATCTAAAGTCCAGCCCCTTAGCTACCATCCACTTTAAGCCGCCACCGGAGCCGCCTATCGAAGGTTACACCGTTGAAGAGCTAAAGAGGCTTTTGGCAGTGTGTGATCTGGATATCAGGACCGGTGCCCGCTTCACCGGCATCCGTAACAAAGGCATGCTCTTGCTCTTCGTAGATTCTGGGCTACGCCGAGCGGAGTTAGTAAACCTTAAGCTCAGCGGCCTCGACCTTGAGAGCAGGCGGGTGCGAGTCCTCGGTAAAGGTAACAAGATAGGAATCGCCCCATTTTCCCCAAAGACAGCTAAAGCCTTGTGGGCTTGGCTTATAGAGAGAAAGCCTAGAGCAAGAACGGACCGGCTATGGGTTACTGAGGAAGGGCGAACCTTCTCCACTGAAGGACTGGTGAGCTGGTTCAACAGGCTGAAGGAACGTGCTGGTGTAAATGGCCCTGGCGGTGTTCATAGACTACGCCATACTGCTGCCCTTGCGTATCTCCGAGGAGCCAAGGACTCATTCCTGCTTCAACTCTTTCTCAGGCACGAAAGCCTAGAGATGAGCCGAAGGTACACAAGGGGACTTAAAGCCGAAGAGGCTATTGCTGCCCATCGGAATGGAGCAAGTCCGGTCGAGGGTCTTGGACTCGGTTAGATTCGAAGCTAATGCCCTGTCTTATGCTGAAGCAAGCTGCAGCAAAGGCTCTATGATTGCAGCTTGGGTAGCCTCAGCTCGTCTGCCAGCCCTGCCAAGCAAGTGATACAGGATAGACTGATGACTAACACTAATACGGGTAACGCCAAACGCGCTAGCCGGGCTACGTTGGAGTTAGCCAAAGTACTGTCAGACGGTGAATGGCATAACACTGCCTACCTCGCTATTGTCGCAGGTAGATATATCAGGCCAGAGATGGTCTGGCGGAGAGCTTGGCAGCACAGGCAAAAAGGCAACATGAATGCAGGGCAGTACCAATGGGTGCTTGGGAAGCTCAGGTACTGGTGGAAGGTCGGCAAAGTAGACAAAGAAATAGACGGCGACATGACCAGATGGAGGGTCAAGAACAAGAATTGGGCTGATAAATACGTTGAATACTTGGAACATGGATGGGCCAGAGACAAGTTGGGGCAAACTGGAGATTGACGAGGTGCCATACTATTACCGTAGCTACCATACTAATACCGAATCTAGGGGTCGTTAAGTAGCTGGCAAAGTCTTAAGGTATACGGGGCACACAGAAACGGGGCAAGTCCAGTGGAAGGGCTGGGACTAGGTTAATTTCCTTTCGAAGTAAGCATCTTGCGAGCCTGCTCTGCGGGGCAGTCGGGGCAGTAATTAAAGGAATACTCCCTCCTACGCAGGCATTCACCTATACGGGCAATAATTTGCTGCCTCAGGTCTCGGAGCTCTTTCATCATGCTGACTAGTAAGCTGAACTCTTCGGTACCTGAGAAGTTGTCTACAACCTGTCGGTGCCTTTGTTCAGCGGCCGCTAGGTCTGGTCCCATATAAATTAAGCCATCACAGGAAAGCCAGGAATTGCTCGGTGCGTCCGGTGACACTCGTGGATCGTATGAGGGCAGATGCTTAAACCCGAGTGGGGGGCCAAGAGCGCGAAAAGCAGCTGCCCGGGCCCACACAGCCGTAACATAAGCACCGGAGGTAGGACTAGGCGACAACTCCAATGGTGCCAGCTCCTCACCAACTGAGGTAAACCTCCCATAGGCTACATCCAGTAAAGCCTCACACTGCCCAGCCTTTTCACTAAAATCCTTGACTTGGCTCCAAAAAGCTTTATCCGGAAGATGACCGCGCAACTGTGTCATCACATCTTCGTCTAAGAGATGCCAAAAGGAGCGGTTTCGAGGGTTAATATCCGAGAAGCAACCCTGGAAAAGCCCCAGTTGTTGACGGATGCCAATACCACCTGGATAAGTTATTATGTCTATCCCTCCTCCCAGCTCATCTCGTTGCTCTCTTCCCTCCAGATGTTCCCGCTGTGCTTGATTTACCCAAGGGGGCAGGTTCACCATAGATTGACTTTGCTCCATTTTAGTCTCCTCCTTAGTTTTGCTTGTTAATTCCTTTCCAGTCTCTTCTATATCATGCTGAACATCTTTAGGCGGGATATACAATTTTCCGGCAATTTTCCCTTCATCCAACCCCAGCCACTCATGCAAAATCCACGTTTTATGCCGTCTTTCAAGTTCTGGCATCGACACTATTGCATCCACATTTGTAATAGCACTGTAATCTTCAGCTTCCCGTCTAGGGTATCTTTCGAGTTCCAACTCTGGTCTTAATTGCCTGACCCAACTCTGAAGGTCTGGCGGCAGATTCTCCACTTCCTCAACGGGCATATGCACTATTTCGTATTTCAATGCCTTGTAGGTATCGTTCGATATGGCAGCGTATTTATCTTTTTCGCTAACCTCGAATATTTCATCGTAATGTTTAGAGACCTGCCCCTGGTAGGTAGCAAAAGTCGGGTTATCCTTCATAATCCGCCACAACTTTACCTTTATATCCTTCGGTATATCAGTTTTTACCCATTTAGGCTTGAGTTTAGGCATCCCACTTTTTCCTTACTTTTTCCCTCATTTTACCATAACTATATGCTTTTACAAGTGATAAACTATTGATAGGAGGTTCACATGCCCACTTTGGCCAGAAGGAAATTAATCAAATTCGGAGAGGCAGGACTGGTGCTCACTGTACCTAGAGCCTGGGCGCGGTATTACAATCTAAGACCAGGCGACAACGTGGAAATTGAAGCTAATGGAGAGCTGACTGTTCGCATTCCTCCCGTTAAGGAACAAGGAAATGAGGAGACAGATAAATAAAGAGGAACCTGCTGCGGCTGAGATAATCGAGACCCGGGGTATTAGCGTGAAGGAGGCAGGCCAGCGTGGCGGCACTATGACGAGAGATCGCCACGGAGTGGAATTTTACCGCGAAATTGGTGCCCGGGGCGGAGAAACCACAAAAACGCGCTGGGGCCACTTGTTTAGCGAACTTGGCAAGCGAGGCGGGCGCCCAAGGCGCCCTAGTCTAGAACAGCGGGGGGAAGAACACCCTGAAAGAAAGGAGTCGCGGTTGGCCCCTAGGTGTTCTCCCCCCGGTTGAATTATATCGGGGTGGCTACTGCCGATCAAGCTCAGTCACCCCCAGAGGAGACCGAAGGTGAAGCTCCAACCTCCCCTTTTACATAATAACAAAAGAACGCTTGTTCTTCAAGTCGAGCTTGCGCATGCTACCGGAGCATGCCTCCGCTCGGCTTTTTAGTTTCTGCAGAATGGCACGATGGCTTCGGCAGGGTGTTTGCCAAGTTCGTGCCAACGGAGGAGTAATATGGAAAGCTCCGAGCACGCTTGGTTAAAACAGCAAGCTGGGGCTTAACGCGCTAGCGCTAGTAAAAGCCCCAGCAAGCTTGCTGTGAAGCTCGGCGTAGGTGAGCGGACAGTTCGCGAGTGGGTTCGGACGCAGAGAGAGGAGGAGAAGACAGAGCGCCAAAGAAAGGCCCTCGACCTCTACCTCCAGTGCCTCACCCAGCAGGAGATCGCCGAGAAGTTGGGATGGTCTCGCCAAATCATCGGTCAGGATCTTGACGATGCCAAAAACGGCAAATCTGCCGAAAATGGCAAGCCCGACCCCTTGCGTTTCGCCGACGTGTGGAGCTTCGTGGAGTGCGACAAGCGGTTCGGGCAATAGTAAATCAGCCTGGAGAAGAATAGTGGCTAGACCACAAAAGCAAACGGTTGATTATTTCCCCCACGATGCGAAAGCCAGTGAGGGAGATACCTTGACCATTTTACAAAGTCGCTTTGGCAATGATGGTTATGCCTTCTGGTTTAAGTTGCTGGAAAAGATTTCTAGTAGCGAAAACCACGTTATTGACTGTAGAAACCCGATAAAGTGGCAATTATTATTGGCAAAAGCCTCCGTTAATGAGGAGCAAGGGTCAGCCATTATGGAGTTACTTTGCGAATTAGATGCTATCGATGGACAGCTTTGGCGTGAGAGTAAAATCATCTGGTGCCAAAACTTAGTAAATAATATCGCCGATGCTTACAAAAATAGAAACCGCCCCGTGCCTGAGAGACCTATTCCTACCAACGATAACTCTGTTTCTGGTAAGACAACCCCCGTTTCTAGTGCTGATAATCCACAAACTAAACTAAAAGAAACTAAACTAAATAAGAGTATACATATACCATATCCCGAATATCCCAATGTCAATAAAATAACCAAGGACGAACACCAGAAGTTAATAGAGAAATTCGGTGAGGCAGGAGCCAGAGACCGGGTTGAGAATTTATCGCTCTATATTGCCAGTAAGGGTGATAAATATAAAAATCACTACGCCACAATATTAGCCTGGGATAAGAGAGATAAGAAAGGAGGTCAAGGTGGAACACATCGGGGACATTCTAAACAGGCAAGTACCGAAGAGCTTAAAGCCAGCATCGGCAGACCGCTTGATTGAGCCCGAATATCACTGTCTGGTGTGCAAAGACGGTGGCCTTGTGCATCCGATAGAAGACGGTAAGGTCTGCTATGACCGCGTGATTCCGTGCCAGTGCATGGCTGAGACCCTGGAGAAAGAAAAACAGGAGCGATACCTGAGACTCTGTAAACTGCCGGCAGACACTGAAGATATGACTTTTGAGAACTTTGATACTAAGGGAAATGCCAGCCTTATTGAAGCCCTTAATTATGCTAAGGCATTAGCTGATGGGACTGAGGAGATAAGATGGTTGACACTGATTGCCAAAGTGGACCGTGGCAAGACGCACCTAGCGGTGGCGATATGCCGGCGCTGGATGGAGAGAGGCAAGGCTGCCAGGTATGCTTTCGTTCCACTTCTACTGAAAGAGTTGAGAGATGGCTTTGAGCTTGAGGGGGAACATTCGTATCGTCTCAAGATGAATTTCCTCTGCGATGTCGGGCTGCTGGTATTAGATGACCTGGGAGTTGAAAAGGACTCCCCCTGGGCACAAGAGCAAATACAAACGATTGTGCATTATCGGGGCATCAACGGGCTGCCGTTAGTGGTAACCAGTAATAAGCAACTGGATGAAATGCCCATAGACCCAGAACGCCGTATTGCTAGTCGGCTACAGAGGGAGAGTTGGTGCCGAGTTGCGGCACTGGATACTGAGGAGCACAGATTAGGTGGAGGTGGCCAGCGCTAAAGTTGTAACTACAGTTACAACTGAGGTTACAAACAATGGAGGAGGCAACTGATGGACAAAGATTCTATTCAGAGAAGTCGAAATGAAAGGGCTAACGCTGGGCGCGGAGTTAGGTCCTGAAGTGGTAAGCCGGGAGATTTGCCCACAGTGCCCCTTTAAGACGAGCTACTGTGAATTCAGAATGAAACTGTCTCTTGCCAAGCCTGAGCTTGTATTTATCTGCAAGGGTATGAGGGCATGGGTTACTCGAAGCAACTAGGAAGGGAGTTAAGTAAAATGCGATACAGACTTTCCAATTACGAGCAGGAGACCATAATCAACTTCAACAAGGATGAAGCGATAGCACATATCTTTACTTATGAAAAGACCTGGCAGCAGCACTTGGAGAAGAGGCTCGGACTGAAACCCACGATGGATAACGGCTTTGGTGGCAAGGAATATGAGATAGACAAGAGAAGGATTAGGCCACCAAGAGCGCCAGTAAGGTTATCGGCTGAGGCACGGGCTAAGCTAACTAAAAGAATGAAGGATATGTCAAAGAAACGCTCTCTACGGTCTAAAACTACAGTAGCCACTGTAAAATCTGACAAGAAAAACCAAAGCAGGGGTAATTCCATTAACCAGCAACCAAGGCTGTTAGGAGAGTAGAGAAAATGGCAACTGAAGTTAAGGTAGCTAGATGAGGAAGGATAAAACGCTAGAGGACATTTTTGGTCAGCCTTTGCAAAGCCTTGCCCCAAAATCGGGGCAAAAATAGCTAGCAAAAGAGGTCTGAGAAAAGACGTTTGCAAACCAAGTCTTTTGTGAAGGGGGAACCCGGAGGTGTCTTATCCCGGCGTATGAAGTCCATCAGCCTGTCCATTGTTCGCTTCTCCAAAGGAATAGTTCTAATCCGATGCATCTCCTGCTCCTTTCTTAGCGGCTCGGGGACGTCCTTGCCACACCCGGGGCAGAACCTCGCCGCTCTCGATAGCCTGGTGTTACAGTGGGGACAACTCAGCCTAATCCGGGTCTTGAGGTGCTTGATAGTGACTGTGCCCTGAACAGGGTTTACATCCTCGACCCTAATTCCCAGGGCTTCTGATATACGACAGCTTCCCCAGAATAACATTCGGATGAGCAACCCGTCCCGCAGGTAGGTGGCTGCCTGTGCCATACGTTCTACTTCTTCGGGGGTTAAGTAAACCTTCATTCTTATAATCTTATTATACTACTTCTTTGATTATACACCGCCGAGTCAGCCCTCTCAAATAATTGATATAGTTTCTTTTATATATCATAAAGCTCTTTTGGCTATATGATAGTATCGTAGATTTAGCACCTTAACAAAAACCACTTACCGCAAACCTAGCGGGTGATGGTCATAGGTGAATAGATAATGTAGGTCAAAGCCTACAAAACCGAAAGCCGTTGATTTAGTGGTCATACAGAATAGTTCAACCGTAGTGTTAGTGTGGCTATGCTCAATAAGAATAAAGGAAGGTTATTGAGCATTATGGAAAGTCCTAGCTACATCAAAAGTCTACTTATCCCCAGTATCCGAAAGCCACAGGGTCGCAGAGTGTGGTCAATTGACCTAGAGCAAGTTTGGCTTCCGTTTTTTACAGCCACTAACACGCAGGGTGATACCGCTATACCAGTTGACGCACTAGGCTGTCCGTTGCGTCTAGGCTACGACAAGGCTGGTGCTGTCCGCTTCACGCAAGCTGGTCGCCCAGTTGTTAGAGTAGCCAAAGAGATAGGCGACAGCGTTAGGCTAGTCCGTGATAACTTCACCGCTAACCTCTTAAACTACGCTGGTAGTGTTATCCGTGATAATGCTGATGGCTATAAGACGCAAGTCGCACTAGCCAAAAATGCTGGCGAACCTATCACACAACACGACAGACAACAGCTTCACCTAGCTTTGGAAGCCAAAGCCAAAGCGGAAGCAATAGCACAAGCGGAAGCGGTAGCGGAAGCGGTAGCACAAACGGAAGCGGAAGCGGAAGCGGTCAACCCCAAAGGTCGCAAGGTGAAGGAGTTAGTCCCTGCCTAGCACTAAACAGGGCATAGCCACACTAACACTACGGTTGAGCAGAAGGGGGTAAAAGATGACTACTTATCCAAAGTGGTCAACCCCTAACCGACAAGTGTTGCTAGTCAAGCTATTCGTTGACAGCGGTGGCTTTTGTATCTTCGGGCATAAGAATTGCCCTATTCCAGAGCATCACTATGAAGTCTATATTGAAAGGCTTATTGATAACTGGAAAGCAGAGGATAGAGAGCAAGCCAGCCTAGACTGGAAGGCAGAGCAAAAAGCCTTTCACTCTCTAGGTGAACGAAGGCTACCGATAAGAGGTAGATTTAGCAATATCGCAAAGGACATATTCTTTGATAAGCAACCGCTTTACTACTTTGAAGCTCTAGGTATGAGCGGGCTTAAACTTCAACCCTTTGCCAAAGTCAAGATAGCTTCCAGCTACTTTCACCTATACATTGATTTAGGCGACAGCTTAAAAGCCACTAGCAAAAACAGAAGGCGAAAGGCTATAAGATACGGAAAGCCACTACCACAAGAGGTTGAAGCTAGAGTATCAAAGCTAATAACGCTTGCGGTTAAGGATTATCTAAACCACTAAAAGCAGAAAACGCTTCTAGTTCACTAGGGGCGTTTTTTGCTTTCTAATCGGTTGCTTTTTGGGTGTTACGCTTGCGTAGCACCCTCTCTTTTTGCCTTCTTCTAAGAACGGCTCAATCGCACCCCCTTTAAACCCCCAAAGCTTGGGGGCTTTTTACTTTGGAGAGGAACTATGAGAGTAGGCTACGCCGAAGGAAAGCTACAGGGAGACTGGGCTGTCTTTGCCAGAATAGCAGGCTACTTTGTGTATAAAGTGCTACCCGAGGACAGGGAGGACTTCCTTCACAACTTGCTGGTGGAGATGGACAAGGTAAAGGCGAAGTATGAAGCGAAGGGGAAGCCTCTGACAGAAGCATCATTGATGATGGTAGCCAGCTATAAACTGAGGGGGTACTGGGCTAAACGAAGATATCGGCTCTTTGGGCTTAACTGCAACCGCTGCACAATTGAGCAGCGCCGGGAATGTCAAGCAAAACTACCTTCCGAGTGTCCCAAAAAGAGAGCTCGTCTCCTCTTAAGCCTGAATAAGATACTGGACGACAAAGATGGAGACGGGCATAAACCCACCGAACTTGGTGACCTAATAGCCGACGACAAAGCAATAAACCTTGATGCCAAG
>Ga0265594_1000161_pt1 | contig 53593 bp, 59 predicted proteins | sample saktaG_11_FD_190147 | JGI IMG/M metagenome (GOLD analysis project Ga0265594, IMG submission 190147) | Saline water microbial communities from Sakinaw Lake, British Columbia, Canada - sak_2011_5_24_80m | ecosystem: Environmental > Aquatic > Non-marine Saline and Alkaline > Saline ...
ATAGTCATAAAGTTCGGCTTACCACTGATATTCGCCCCAATCAGCATAGTGGGCATAGGATACATGAATGGCTTGGCACTGATTTGTTTCTTCTCCATTGTCATCTCCTTTCTTGATATTGACTCTTGCCATCAGAAGAGTTTTGGACAATAGCCATATGGTCGGACTATACTGAGCTAAATCTGGCCTAATATGTAGAATTCTACCAGATACTGAGGTCATCTATCTACCTCACCCCCTTTGTCCCCCTCTCCTATGTAGGAGAGGGGAGGAAAATTAAAAAGAGGGGCTTTGCCCCTCTTAGATGCCCCTTGGTAAAAGACCTATGCGGCAATACCTACAGGTAGTGGTCTAATCACAGTCTCTAAGTTCAATATAAATCAGGTAGAGACCTTTTCTTTCTCACCAGCCTCCCCAGCATCTTCAGCTTTGACTTCCTGCCGCTTCTGGGGTGGGAAAGGGGATGGTGGAATTTCAAACCTGAGGTCGCACTGGAGGCACCGTTTTGCCTCACCAAGAGCCTCAGCTTCATCAAAACCAAGCTCAACCTCAGCAAAGCTGCTAAGCCGCTGCTCCACAGATAGACACGGCATCGGTGCCCGAGATTTATCAGCAAAACCCTCTTCTCGCCCCAGGTAGGGGTCAGCCTTCTCGGGGTCAACCAGCGTTTCATCAATTTCACCGCTGCCACCAAGGTATGTATCAATGGAAATGGCAGCTTGGCGACCAGCGGCAATGGCTTCAATGACTGAGGCAACTCCCGTCACGGCATCACCAGCAGCAAAAACGCCCTCTTTACCAGTAGCCAGCGTAGCTGAATCAACGTCCAGATAGCGCCTTCCAGTAGTCTTAATATCACTGACCCCTTCAATTAGTTTAAGGTCGGGTTCCTGACCTACGGCAAAAATAACAGTATCTGCCGGCAGAATATGCTCTGAGCCGGGGATAGCGTCAACATGAAGCTCACCCAGGCTATCAAGCTCAAAAGACCGCACATCAAGGCATTCAACGCCTGTAATATGCCTGTCTTGGCTGACAATCCTGGTAAAGGTGTGCAAGGGGTGAATAATTATACCCTCTTCCTCGCCCCCTTTAATCTCGTCGGGGGCAGCCAACATAGCATTTCTAGGCTGCTGACAGACTATATGAACATCAGTGGCACCCAGGCGCAGAGCAGTGCGGGCACAATCAAAGGCAATGTTACCATCTCCCAGCACCACAACATTCTTCCCTATTCTAATCTTTTTGCCTAGATTGATATCCCTCAGTACTGAAGTACCGATTAGCACCCCATCAAGGTCAGCACCGGGAACGGGTAACTTCACTCCGCGATGAGCACCAACTGCTAACAAAACGGCATCATATCCTTGTTCCAGGAGTTTATCCAGTGACTCAACCTTGGTATTTAACCTAATGTCAACGCCAATTCTCTTTATCTCGTCAACTTCAGCATCAAGCGCCTGCCTAGGCAGGCGATACTCAGGAATACCAACTCGCATCATACCCCCGGCTACAGGTAAGGCTTCAAAAACGGTTACACTATGACCGAGCTTAGTCAGGTAGTATGCCCCGGTTAGCCCGGCTGGGCCTGAGCCGATAATGGCGACCCGCTTGCCGGTGGCAGGAGCAAACTTAGACCTCTGTTTCCATAACCCGGTATCATGCTCAGCAGCAAAACGCTTTAGTGCCCTTATTGCTATCGGCTCATTCAGCTCACCTCTGCGGCACTTTTCCTCGCAAAAATGTAAGCAGATATAACCGAGCGTTGCCGGAAACGGCACTTTTTCCCGAACCACAGCTACCGCTTCAGCAAATCTCTCTTCCTTTATCAAACGGATATATCGTGGGACATCTATGCCAGCAGGGCAGGCGCTTCGGCACGGAACCAATTTAGCTTCACGCTCAGCCGGCTCAACCCCCCTGTCCATTATGGCACCAGTTGGGCAGACCTCAGCACAGGCACCACAAAATTTACACCCCGAATCTCTAAGGGGGCGATTAAATGCAGTGCCAACGATAGTCTGACTGCCTCGCTGGACAAAACTAATAGCGCCTACACCTCGTACATCCTGACATATCCTTACACACCGCCCGCATAGAATACATAAGTTGTAGTCCCGGTCAAAAAGGGGGTCTCTCCTCTCTACTGGCAACTCTTTATAGGCATAGGGTAGTGTTACCTCCTCTAGCCCTATGTAGTCGGCTACCTTTTGTAACTCACATCGCCCATTCTTGGGGCAAACTACACAGCGCTCGGTTATCGCCACGCTACGCAAACATATATCAAAAGGCTGGCATCGTTCTTCACGATTGCAGGTGAGGCATGAATTGGGATGCTCAGTCAGTATAAGCTCTAGAATACCCCACCTTAACTCCTGAATCTGCGACGTGTTCGTGTTAACTACCATTCCATCAGTGGCTGGGGTAGTGCATGATATGGGAAAGCCCCTCACCTTCTCAATCTCCACTATGCACAACCGACAGGCACCATAGGGGGCTAAGTAAGGGTGATGACACAATGTCGGTATGTATATCTCAGCCTCCTTAGCCGCTTCATATACCGTCATACCCCTTTTTGCCTTGATTTGCCTACCATTAATAGTTAAGGTAATCTCATCCATACTAAACTATTGTCCCTTAAACAGTATTATTGACTATATTAGCAATACCTGCTGGCTTAGTGCTCCTCCAAATCACACCTCAGACAGCGTTTTGCCTCTTCAATTGCCTTGGCTTCATCAAAACCAAGCTCTACCTGAGCAAAACCCTTAAGCCTCTCATCAAGCGACGACATATTCACCGCCGGACGATACTTTTCTCCCTCAATTTCCTCAATATCAAAGGGGGTTACCTCCTCTGGAGGTGCTAATTGTTCATCTATGTCTCCATTACCACCAAGATACCTATCTATAGATATAGCTGCCTGCCGCCCTCCAGCAATTGCCTCAATCACTGATGCTGGCCCGGTTACCACATCACCCCCGGCATATACCCCCTCTCTTGATGTAGCCAGAGTATCAAGGTCTACCTCAATTCTTCCTCCCCTGCCTACCGATAGCATATACCTATCAGGGACTTCGGCACGCTCTCCGATAGCTTTTATCATCATGTCATACTCACCCGTAAACTCACTACCCTTCACCGGTACAGGTCTTCGCCTTCCACTTTCATCTACCTTACCTAATTCCATCCGCATAAACTCTACCTTTAACTTACTATTCACCCTCGTAACACTATTCGGCACAGCTAAATGGAGTATCTTCACTCCCTCCCTGAGTGCCTCGTCTATCTCCTCGGCACTAGCGGGCATCTCAGCACGGGTGCGACGATAGGCAATGGTTACCTCTCTAGCCCCAAGCCGAAGGGCAGTCCGTGATGCATCTATGGCTACATTGCCACCCCCCACCACCACTACCCTGTCCCCAATGCCCAGCTTCCTGCCCAGGTTGATTTCCCTGAGAAAATCCACGCCATCTACCATGCCAGCATTAGTTTCCCCTTCCATTCCCAGGTTTATACCCCGATGGGCACCTATGCTGACAAAAATAGCATTATAACCCTGCTTAGATAGCTCATCTAATGACTCTACCTTGCTATCTGTCTTTATCTCCACCCCTACCGCCTTTATCTCCTCAATCTCTCTATCAAGTGCCTCTCGAGGTAACCGGTATTCTGGTATCCCTACCCGCATCATGCCACCAACCACAGGTAAGGCTTCAAATACCGTTACCTCATGCCCCAGCTTGGCTAGATAATATGCCGCCGTTAGTCCTGCCGGTCCTGAACCCACTATAGCCACCTTCTTCCCTGTTGGTGGAGCTAGCTTAGAGTTTTGTTTCCACAATCCGGTATCATGTTCAGCAGCAAAACGCTTTAGCACCCTTATTGCCAGTGGCTCATCTAATTGACCGCGACGACATTTAGCCTCACAAAAATGCAAACACACATAACCAAGTACCGCTGGGAAGGGAACTTTCTCTCGCACTACAGCTAGTGCCTCATCATATTTGCCGTCAGCAATCAGCCGAATATAGCGGGGAACGTCTATCCTTGCTGGACAGGTGTTCTGACAAGGAGACTTGACTAGCTCCTTACATACCGCGGCTCGGCAGTAGTGCTTTTTTATGTGTTCCTCATACTCGTCCCTGAAGTAGCGAATTGTGGTTAAGACAGGATTGGGAGCCGTCTGACCTAATCCACATAAGGCAGTAGACTTAACTAACTGGGCTAATCGCTCAAGGCATTCAATGTCACCTGACTTCCCCTCGCCCTGGGTAATACGCTCCAGGATGTTGAGCATCTGTCTGGTGCCGACACGGCAGGGAATGCACTTACCACAGGACTCAATCTGAGTAAAGGAGAGAAAGAACCTTGCCATATCCACCATACAGGTATCCTCATCAACGACCACCATTCCCCCTGAACCCATTATGGAACCAGCCTGAGTCAAAGACTCATAATCTACAGGCAGGTCTAACATGCTGGCTGGCAGGCAGCCACCTGACGGACCACCGGTTAGGGCTGCCTTAAAACGCTTGCCGCCAACAATTCCGCCGCCAATCTCATAAATAATATCACCCAGCGAGATACCCATCGGTACTTCTATTAACCCGGTCCGCACTACCTTGCCGGCTAGGGCAAAGGTCTTAGTCCCTCTGCTTGTCTCGGTGCCAAAACTGGAATACCACTCACCGCCTGTCTGCAATATAGCTGAGACATTACCCCAGGTCTCCACATTGTTGATATTAGTCGGCTTACCCCATAAGCCGGATATAGCTGGAAAAGGAGGACGAGACCGAGGCATTCCCCGCCTACCCTCAATAGACATCATCAGGGCGGTTTCCTCCCCACAAACAAAGGCGCCAGCACCCTCCTTTATTTCTATATGAAAGTCAAAGTCAGAAGCAAGTATGTTATCCCCTAGTAAGCCATAGTCTTCCATCTGCTTTAGGGCAATCTGTAATCGCTCTATGGCCAGGGGATATTCCGCTCGGCAGTAGATATAGCCTTGAGTTGCCCCGATGGCATAAGCACCGATAAGCATGCCCTCCAATACCGCATGCGGGTCACCCTCTAATAGTGACCTATCCATAAACGCCCCTGGGTCGCCCTCATCAGCATTACAAATTAGGTATTTCTCAGTGCCCGGTGAGCGCCGACAAAACTCCCACTTTTGACCAGTAGGAAAGCCAGCCCCCCCTCTGCCCCTTAATCCAGACTTCTTTACCTCCTCAATCACCTCTTCTGGGCTCATTGCCAGAGCTTTAACCAAGCCACTGTAGCCACCGCTGGCAATGTATTGCTTTATATCTTCGGGGTCGATATGTCCACAATTGCGTAGGGCAACGCGTACCTGTGGTCTAAGCATGGGTAACTCAAAGAGCCTAGTGATACCATCGACACCATCTTCGCCTATGGTACCTAGAGCCAGGTCAGGACGAGGATTGTCATTGATAATATAGTCTTCTATTAGCTGAGGAATGATTTCTGGGGTAACACCACTATAACAGATACGAGGACGACCCGGCTTAATTATGTCTACCAGAGGCTCAGCATAGCAAAGCCCGATACAGCCAATCTGCATCACTATGGCATCAATATTCCGATGGGATAATTCCCTATCAATAGCCTCCAAAACAGCCATAGCCCCGGCTGCCCGACCACAGGTGGCAGTACCGACAAGGATGCGAGGCTTGTTACTATGTTGCAAAACCTCCCACTCAGATAAGGCTTGGCGTCGGATTTCATCAAATGTCATCTTGGCTCCCGTCAATACTCAGCCAGCATTTTTCTTGCCCTGGCTGTGGTCATTCTGCCACAGACAGTCTTATCTACTACCATGACCGGGGCTAAAGCGCACGAGCCGAAGCAAGCGACCGTCTCCAAGCTAAATTTGTAATCCTCAGTGGTTTCCCCAGGTTGAATGCCAAGCTCCCGCTCCACTGCTTCTAGGATGCGTCGCCCACCCCGCACATGACAGGCGGTGCCCTGACAAACCTTTATCGTATGTGCACCTTGCCGTTCAAACCGAAACTGGGCATAAAAGCTGGCAACACCATAAACCTCACTCTCAGATACACCTACAAAATGGGCTACCTCTGAGACAGCTTCCTCAGGAAGATAGCCCAATTCCTCTTGCACCTTCTGTAGGACAGGGATTAAAATTCCCTTCTGCCCGTGGTATGGAGCAAGAATTTGTGATAATTGCTCAGTCATTCTTAAACCCTAAGGTAAAATTTAACCAGAATTATAATTTATCATCTATCAGCCTAAAAACTCAAGTTATTGGTGGTTGCCTAATTGTTATTAAGGGTATAAGATAATAAATAGTAAGCATCGGTACGGTGAAAGCAGCCCCTGCTATTTAATAGAAGATGAGATTCAAAATTAAGAAATAACATATGAAAGGGGTGATAGATATCGTTGATTATCAAACAGAATTTGCACCATTTAATTAAGCTCATTGAATGCTTAGATGATTTCTAAATTCAGCAGAAATATCTAATTTAAATACTAAAAAATAATCCCCCGGGGTGATAATAATGGTCATAGAACTGGTTCACATCGGATTTGGTAACATATTAGCCATGAATAGAGTTATTGCTATAGCCTCACCAAACTCAGCACCGACTAAACGTATAATTCAGGAAGGGAGAAACAAGGGGCTACTAATTGATCTGACCAGTGGTAGAAAGACTAAGGCGGTTATCTTCACCGATAGCGGTCATATTGTTCTGGCTGCTCTAGTTCCAGAAACTATCACTGGCAGGTTACAAGTAAGTCGAGGGGGTTCAGCGCTAAAGCTAGAGCAAAGCGATGAAAAAGGCGAGCTATAAAAGTCAGCCCCCATTCAACCCACCGACAAGGCCGTTATTCATAGTCTTCTCGGGTCCCTCAGGAACAGGTAAAGACGCAGTTTTAACCCGGATGAAGCAATCAGGTTGCCCTCTTAAATATATTACCACTGTAACCACACGGTCTCAGCGAGCTAACGAGAAAGATAATATAGATTACCACTTTGTCTCAACAGAAAGATTCCAGGAGATGATTGAGAATAAAGAGTTATTAGAGTGGGCAAATGTCTATGGCAATTGGTATGGTGTGCCTAAGGAGGTAGTCAAACGAGCGCTGGACAAGGGGCAGGATATAATAGCAAAGGTTGACGTTCAAGGAGCAGCTACTATTAAAAAAATCCTGCCCCAAGCAGTATTTATTTTTCTGATACCCCCATCAATGGAAGAACTCGGTATAAGACTTAAGCAGCGCCATACTGAGTCATCCTTCGACCTAGCCTTACGGATAAAAACTGCTGAGGAGGAAGTAAAACAGCTATCCCTATTTGACTATATAGTAGTGAACAAGCAGGGTGAAATTGACCAAACAGTATCACAGATTGAGGCTATTATTACTGCCGAAAAGTGTCGGGTAATCCCCAAGGAGATTGCTTTATAGGCTAACTAAAATATTGCATGCAGCAGCCAGGCAAACAAATAACCTAGCCCCCCACAGATAGGAAAGGTCAGTATCCAAGCAGCAATGATGTTGCCGGCTATTCCCCAGCGCACTGCCGATAGCCGCTTGGTGGCACCTACCCCCATAATAGACGCACTTATGCAATGGGTAGTACTTACTGGAATACCCCATTGTCCCATAAATGCTCCGTGTGAGGCAATCTCAATAACTGTAGCTGCCGAGGCTTGTGCCGTAAAGCCGTGAACCGGTCTAAGAGTAGTCACCCGCATTCCCACTGTTTTAATGACCCGCCAGCCTCCCATAGCTGTGCCTGCACTGATGGCCAAGGCTGATACGACTATTATCCACCACAAGTGAGGGTCAAACAAGGAGAGACGGTCCCACAGACTGGGATTATTATAATAAATTACCATTGCCATTGTGATGACACCTATGGGCATCTGACCGTCGTTCTTGCCATGGCTGTAAGCCATAAAGGCAGTAGTCAAAAATTGCAATCTGCTGAAAACTCTCCGCATCCTGTCTGGGGCACTTCGCCGAAATACCCAATACAGGCAGACCATCATTACAAAGCCACCAGCAAAACCAAGCAAAGGAGCTATGCCAACCGCGGCTAGAATTTGCTTCATAACACCCCATACCACAGCCTCACTACCTGCCACAGCCATCCCAGCCGCAGCTAGCCCAGCAATAAACCCATGGTGCAGGCTTATCGGCAGACCAGCGTAGGTAGCCAGCGTACCCCAGATAATAATGGAGGCTAAGGCAGCAATTACCGTTAGATAGGTTATTGCCTCAGGAACTAAAATCCCTTTGCCAATAGTTTTGGCAACCAACGTGCCGGTAGCGGCGCCGGCCATATTGGCAATGACAGCTATTATAAGAGCGTCTCGTGGTGAAAGAGCACGGGTACCAATTGCTGGCGCAATAGCATTAGCCGCATCATTGAAACCATTAACTATAGCAAAACCAACAGCTAGAATGACGATAAGGATAAGAAGGTAAAGGGAGGAATCAGGCATGCTTGAGGGCTACCCCCTCAAGGACATTAGCCACATCCTCACACCTATCAGTCGCCGCCTCCATATGCTCATAAATCTCACGCCACTTAATAACCTGAGTAATATCAGGGGTATTATTAAAAAGCTCAGCCTGTGCCGAACGGAATACCCTATCAGCCATATTTTCCAGCCGATTAATCTCCACACAATGTTCGAGAATACGTTTTAACTCATTGCTATGCTGCCGCAACCGAGGTATTGCCCTTTCTACCTCAGACGCTGCTTGCACTATGATATCAGCCAGCTCCTTAGCTCTCTGGTTGGGATGGTCTATCTTATATATAAGCATAGCATCAGCCGCAGCATGGATAAAATCGGTTACATCATCCAGGGTATGGGCCAGCAGGGCTATATCTTCTCTATCAAATGGGGTAACAAAGGTGCGATTTAGCTGCGCCATAATTTGATGAGTAATCGTGTCCCCTTCGTGCTCCAGCTTAGTTATTTCATCTACTCTTCCCTCAACATCCTCCCAAGTATTAACTAACTCTTTCAGCCCTTGGGCTGCTTTGACCATATTTCGGGTACTCTCCTCAAAAAGTCCAAAAAATTTCTCTTCCCTGGGGATAAAAGGAAACTTAAGCACTACTAATTCTCCTTTACCGACAAAAGGCACATTGTGGTAACATAGGTTAGAAATCAGAACATAGGAAAAGCTTAATATGCTCCTCCTTCTGTTTTGAGTTTAGATGAGAGATATATAATTGTCAAGCCAACACAAACTGTTGACAGTCAGCGGCTAAATGCATAAAATTCACACCAGTAAGTAAGGTATGAACAACAATTGGCGAATCAAGCCTGGTGATAGGATTTTTCGTCCCCGACGAATTAGGCGCTACCACCTGAGACGAGTATTAGGCGTTCCCGCCGTATTCAGTGCCGGCTATGGGAATGTTGGCTCCTCTATTTATTATGCCTTAGGCATTGTTGCCCTAGCAGCTATGGGGGCTACCCCTATAGCACTGAGTGTTGCTGGCATTCTCTTCATATTTACCGCCTTTACCTATGCTGAAGGCACAGCTATGCTACCTGAGGCAGGTGGCTCAGCTAGCTTTGCCCGACATGGCTTTAATGATGCTACTGGCTTTATCGCCGGTTGGGCACTAATGCTAAGTTACATTGTTACCATCTCCATCTCATCCTTCACTATCCCTCCCTATCTAGGCTACTTCTGGGAACCGTTTAAGGGTAGTCCCATCATTGGCACTCTAGCCTCTATGGGAATCGTTGTTTTCCTGATGATAATAAATGTCATCGGCGTAAAGGAAACATCCATCCTAAATATAGGAGCCGCCATAATAGATATAACTACCCAGGTTTCGCTGGTAGTTATTGGTGTCCTGCTGATACTCATACCCAACCCAGCAATCCTGGTTCAGCATATGTTTGCCCCAGGTAACTGGCCGACTTTTGATAACCTGATTCTGGGTATAGCCTTAGCTTCCATCGCCTATACCGGGATTGAAACTATGTCTCAGATGGCTGAAGAAACTAGGCAGCCAGAGAAAAGGGTGCCTAAAGCATTGATTATGATGATAGTTACTGTCTTGGTTATCTTCGCTGGCATTTCTCTGGTATCCCTATCAGCTATGACACCTCACGAGCTTGCCAATGAATGGTCTAGGGACCCTGTGGCAGGTATTGCTGCCAGTATCCCTTCAGCATTGATACGCACTATCCTTGAGCCGCTAATAGCCATATTAGCCGGCACCATTTTACTCATAGCTACTAACGCTGGACTTATAGGCATCTCAAGGCTTGCCTTCTCACTGGGGAGCCATAATCTGATACCCCCAGCCCTCAGCCGAGTGCATCCCCGATTTAAGACGCCCTATGTTTCAATAATTTTGTTCAGCACAATAGCCCTTCTCATCCTGTCTCCAGGGTTTTTCGCAACTGATGTCTTTAAAAACATGGGGACGTTATATGCCTTCGGCTCTCTGTTAGCCTTTATGTTTGCCCATGCCTCTATCCTTAGCCTAAGAGCCAAGAAGCCAGAGCTACCCCGCCCGTTTAAGATTGGCTGGAATATAAGAATTAGAGGGCGTGAGATGCCAATAAGTGCTATGTTGGGTTTAGCGGCGACATCAATAATATGGATTATAATATTAATCACCCAACCCAATAGCCGTTGGGTGGGAATCGCCTGGATGGTTGCTGGCTTAATTATTTACTACTTCTATCGGCGAAAACAGCATATGTCTCCAACCCAAACCGGGGAGGAAGTGGGAGAACATAGGGGGTGAGGTTAGTATAGCAGTGTGCAAAAGGCTATTGTAGATTTAGAATGATAAGATTATAATACCTGTTGCTCAATAACCTGGAAATAAAAAGCAATGGAATTTCACAACATTCTAGTGCCGGTAACTGGCAGTGAAGCTGATGAAGAGGCAATGAAGCTAGCCTGCAGGCTAGCCAAGAAAAACAAGGCTAAAATCCGTGCCGTTTATGTTATTACAGTAAAACGCACCCTGCCGCTAGATGCCGAAATTGAACCTGAAATTCAGAAAGCTGAAGGGATACTAGACCATATAGAGAGAGTTGCTGAGGAACAAGACTATGAGGTAGAGACTGACCTCCTTCAAGCCCGTGAGGCCGGTCCAACTATTGTTGATGATGCAGTAGAACAGGAGGCTGACTTAATCTTAATGGGTGTTAAGTACAAGAGGCGCTTTGGGCAGTTTAGCCTGGGCAGTACAGTGCTTTATGTACTCAGAAATGCTCCCTGTCGTGTTATACTATACCATCAATATACTCCATAATTGAGTTGGCTATATGAAAATAGTTATTATGGGTTGTGGACGAGTAGGTGCCCAGCTAGCCGGATTACTAGATGCTGAGGGACACGCAGTTACTGTTTTGGATATTGACAGCTACAGTTTCCGAAGACTACCCCCTGAATTCAACGGTACAGCACTAATTGGCAGTGGTGCTGATGAGGAAACGCTCAAGAAGGCAGGTATAGAGGAAGCTGATATCTTTGTGGCATTAACCCAGGGGGACAACAGAAATGTCATGGCGGCTCAAATTGCCAAGCATATTTTCAATGTGCCCAGGGTAGTCTGCCGCATATATGACCCTTTACGCCAAGAGTTATACAATACTCTAGGACTGGAAACCTTCAGCCCGACTACAATATTTGCCCAGATGCTAAAGGGAAAGCTGGAGAGCTGAGGTAAAAACATGTATATCATAGTTGTTGGTGGTGGTAGAGTAGGCTACTATCTAACTAAAGCTCTGCTGGACGAAGGTCATGAGGTACTTGTAGTAGAAAAAAGTGCCATCGTATGCGAGTCCTTTACCGATTTGTTGGGTAGCATTTGCTTCCGTGGCGATGGTTGTGAGGCAGCTACCTTGGCTGAAGTCGGTACTGCCCGAGCCGATATGTTCGTTGCTGTAACCGGGGATGATGAAGATAATTTAGTCGCCTGCCAGGTAGCCAAGCATAAGTTTAATGTGCCCCGTACCATAGCCCGCCTCAGAAACCCGCAAAGGGAAAATCTCTTTAAGAAACTGGGGGTAGATGTTACTGTAAGTAGCACTAATATTATCCTTGAACACATAGAGGAAGAGGTGCCAACGCACCCGTTGACGCACTTATTAGAGATTAGAGACAAGGGGCTGGAGATTGTAGAAGTAAAAATCCCAGCCGAGTCAACCACAGCTGGCAAACTGGTAAAGGAGCTTTCGCTACCACCGGGAAGCATCTTGTCCCTAATTATTCGTAAGGAGCGCAAGCCTATAGTTCCTACAGCCAATACTATCATTCAGGCTGAAGACCAGATAATAGCTGTTACTAAACCAGAGTCAGAAGAGACGTTACGAATCACTCTGAGAGGCGCTTAAAAGCTCAAGGCTAAAACCCCGATTAGAGATTTTCTATTCCCCTTAATAAATGGCCCTCTGTCAAGCGTTTGACGAAAGCCCATTTTTATTATATTGTGAGCCTTAGTTAGCCAAATGGCAGAAATTATAACTCATTACCTACAACTTACTCAAAGCAGGGTTACACTGGTAGAGCTAAGGCTAGGAGGTCTTCGGTGACGACAAGCAAGTACTGGACGCTGATTACTATTCTCCTGGTAGCTATTATTGCTATTGGTGGCATAATAGCCTGGTCAAGATATAGTCAAAGCCAGCCCATAGAGATTTCTATTTCTAAGTCCCCCAGCCAGGAATTACAGGGAGAGGTTTACATTGGAGGCGCTGTCATTAACCCCGGGTTCTATTCGTTAAAGGCTGGGGACAGTATAGAAGCCCTTATCCAAGCTGCTGGCGGAACCACCCCTAGTGCCGACCTCAGCCAAGTTAAACTTTATATTCCCCAAGCGGGAGAGGGACAAGAGCCACAAAAAATCAATATTAACCGGGCTGAAGCGTGGCTACTGCAGGCGCTACCTGGGATTGCTGAAATCAGGGCTCAAGCTATCATAGACTATCGTAACCAAAACGGACCATTTAACAATATTAATGAGCTAATTAATGTAGAAGACATAGGAGCTACTACCTGCAAGAAGATTAAACACCTGATTACCGTTGAAGACTAATGCTCAGGATGGAGGCTCGTGCCACTTATTTATCTTAGTTGTGCCTGGGTGGTTGGTATCTTTCTGGGGTCAGAGTTTAATCTACCCTTGGCTCTCATGCTTACCGGGCTTGTCCCCCTCCCCCTACTTTTCTTCCTGCGTCAACGCAGGAAAATAATAATCTTAGCCAGTTTATGTCTGGTCGCCCTTTTCAGTGGCGCCTTCTGCTTCAGGTCAAGCCTGCCCACGGTAAATGAGAATTGCCTCCAGTTCTACAACGACCGGGAAACGGTAGAAATCAGGGGGATGGTTAATACCGACCCAGAGGTTAAAGATAAAACTACTCATATCCGCCTATCAGCTACAGAAATAAGATTGGATGAAGAATGGCATGAGGTATCAGGAACGGCTCTGCTATTTGTCCCCAGATACCCCACCTATAGCTATGGCGATGTGCTCCTAGTAGCCGGGGAGCTAGAGACGCCACCTCAGCTTGATGACTTTGATTATAAAGATTACTTAGCCCACCAGGGAATCTATTCCACTATGCTCTACCCCAAAATAGAAATCCTAGAGAGGGGGAAGGGCTCCAAGCCACTGGAGTGGATTTACTCATTAAGAAATCGCCTATCTCGAACCCTGGCTGAAGTTTTGCCTGAGCCGCAGGCATCACTGGCTCAGGGCATTATTCTGGGCATTCGGAGCAACATCCCTTCATCAGTCAAAGCCGATTTCATCCACAGCGGTACTGCCCACCTGCTAGCTATCTCCGGTCTTCACCTCAGCATCGTGGCTGGCATCCTGCTCAGTCTCGGCATATGGCTCTTTGGCAGGAGGCACTCCCTCTACATCTGGCTGGCACTGGGCACAATCTGGCTTTATATCTTAATCACCGGTATGCACCCCCCGGTAGTCAGAGGGGCAATTATGGCTAGCCTGTTCTTAACTGCTGAGCTTTTAGGCAGACAGCGCAGTGCCATCACTGCTCTAACCTTTGCCGCAGCCATAATGGTAGGTATCAGCCCCCAAATCCTGTGGGATGCCGCCTTCCAGATGAGCTTCCTGGCTATGGCTGGCTTAATCTTCATCTTCCCTCCCCTCCAGGCTGCAGGTAGAAGAGTGGTTAAGGCTACCGTGGGTGAAGACGGGGTAGCAGTATCCATAGCCAATCTTACTACTGATAGCTTCAGTGTAACCATAGCAGCAATCCTAGCTGTCTGGCCGCTCATTGCCCACTACTTTGGCATTATTTCATTCGTTGCTCCGCTAGCTACATTCCTCGCTCTGCCAGCACTGCCAGTTATTATTATCACTGGAGCTTTAGCTGGAGGCTTGGGACTTATCGCCTTACCACTAGGCTATGGGGTAGGCTGGCTAGCCTGGCCTTTTCTATCCTATATGCTCCTAGTGGTTAACGCTTTTGCCGCTATCCCCCTATCCTTCACCACAGTGAGCACCATAAACATCCATTTAATCTGGACTTACTACCTAGCCCTAGCCCTAGCCCTCTGGCTTAATAGTTACCGTCAGCAGGCAAGCACCTTGACCACCAAATCTTTAACTCAGGTCAAGCCAGGTATAGATAAAATTACTAATCTTATCTCCAGACTACCCAAGAAATGGGTTATCCCGCCACTGCTGGTAATAGCTATTCTGGTATCGTTTACTGCCGCCACTATGCCTGATGATAATCTTCATGTAAGCTTTTTAGACGTCGGTCAGGGCGATGCCATCCTCATTCACCAAGGAAATCAGCAGGTTCTGGTTGACGGTGGACCCAGCCCACAGGCGATAGCTCTAGAATTGGGCAAAGAAATGCCCTTCTGGGATAGGACTATTGAGTTGGTGGTATTAACCCACCCCAGTGCTGACCATGTTACCGGACTGGTAGAGGTTCTAAACAGATACAAGGTTAAGCAGGTACTCCATCCCGATTTAGACTTTGAGTCAGATATATATGGTGAGTGGCTCAGGTTGGTTAAGGAAAAGGATATTAAATGCACCATAGCCCATGCTGGACAGCAGATTGACCTAGGCAGAGGGGTATCAATACAGGTACTTAACCCCCAAATACCTCATTTAACTGGCACCGAGTCCGATATAGACAATAATGGCATGGTATTACATATAAGTATGGGCGAGGTGAGCTTCCTGCTCACCGCCGATATAATGTGGGAGGCGGAATTTGAGCTTATCACCCGCCGAGCCAACCTAGCCAGCACAGTACTCAAAGTTGCCCACCACGGCTCAGATACCTCAACCACCCCGGAGTTTCTGGCAGTGGTCAACCCCCAGCTAGCCGTTATTTCAGTAGGTAAAGATAACAGGTTCGGTCACCCCACCCCTGAGGTGATGGAGAGGTTGAAAGAAAAACCAGGCCAAGAAAATATATACCAAACTTATGATGCTAAAACTGACAAACACCACACTATAGAATTCATCACTGATGGCGAAAGGCTATGGGTAAAGGTGGAGAGGTGATAAAATGCAGCAACAAAACTCAAGGAGATAGCTATGGGAAAGTATTGTCTGAGGGGGTGAACCTTGACAATAGGCATTACATACTCACATAATATTGACATTGTATCCAAGTTGAGTGTAGAGTGCTATTAATATTGCGGAGAGTTGGTTATAATTACTGAAAACCAAGGGGGAACTAGCAATGACAATGTGGACTTGGGTCGGTATAGCAGCGATTATTATTCTTATAGTGTTGTTCTTCATGGTTAGGCGGAGGCAGTAGAGTTTACATCGCTAGCGGTACACTTACTTCTGAACATGTAGCTAGTGGTGAGAAAATTGGGCCCTGGAGCAAACTCTGAAATATCCTCCAGACCTTTTTCCTCTATGTTTTCTATTTCCCGTGTTATTGGTGGCTAGTGATGGGATTATGATTCTTAGCCAATCAAAGCCCTTTGAAGTGGTTAAGCCAGTGATAGCCAAGGGATTTGTTGCTTTGGCAATTAATAGGTTAGCGGAAAGGCTCTGGGGAGATAAGCTGGACTCGCCACCATCGCCACAGAGCTTGATATATTTCCCAATTAATAGCCGTCCCCCTAACCTTTTCATTCCATTAGCGTTATAATATAATGAAGGATGGATAATATATAGAGGTGTGTTATGAAAAAGGTGATGCTAATAACAGGGCTGGTGCTGGTAGTGTGCCTGCTGGTGCCGGTTTCCTGCGCTTCGGCACCACCTTCGGCAGAAGAAACAATGCCAGCAGGGGTACCGGAACGGGAGGAGAGCTATAAGGAAGCTGGGGCTGGGACTCTGCCATCAATAGCAGAGGAGCGGATGATAGTCCGCAACGGGGAAATATCTCTGGTAGTAAATGATGTGACTGATGCCCGAGATGAGATAGCCCAACTAGCGGTAAGGTTTGATGGCTATGTGGTATCGTCCCAAATCTCGGGTGAGGAACAGGATATGAGGGGATGGATTTCCATTCGGGTGCCTGATGACAGGTTTGAGTCGGTATTAGCCGAACTCAGAGACCTGGCGGTAAGGGTAACCTCGGAGAGCACCAGCAGTCAAGATGTAACTGAAGAGTATGTTGACCTAGAATCCAGGCTGAAAAATGCCGAGGCAACTGAGAGCCAGTATCTAGCCCTCCTGGAAAAAGCTGAGGACGTTGAGGATATCCTGAGCATTTATGAAAGTCTGTCCCGGGTGCGGAGCGAGATAGAGCAAATCAAGGGTCGGATGCAGTATTTAGAGCGAACCTCATCAATGAGTCTAATTTCAGTGTATCTGAAACCGGCAGCTACGGCTAAACCACTGGTTCGCGTCGGCTGGAGCGCTCTTGAGATGCTCAAATCGGCTGTTCGTGGAATTGTTATCTTCGGGCAGTGGCTAGGCACTATAGCTATCTGGCTCTTAATCTTTTGCCCAGTGTGGGGAGCTATTCTCGGTATTATCTACTGGCGTCGCCACCGCAAGAAGAAAGCCGCTTCGTAACCTCTTCCTGGCTCAAACCATTGATGGCTACAAGCTTATTTCGGCTGGTATGACCTTTTATTATATTTATACTGCCCTTGCCCACATCCAAGAGCTGACCGAGAAAAGCTATTAATTCCCTGTTAGCTTTACCCTTGATTGGAGGTGCCGTTACCTTTACCCGCAATATCCCCCTGGTCAAGCCCAACACCTCATTCCTAACCGCATTGGGGTAAACCAACAGCGAAATCCTGGCTTCACTCTTTGAAACGGGCATAATAACTTCAGAAATAGGGGTCTAGCTACTCATATCCTCCGCGACCAACGGCAAAAGCAATAGTAGCTAGAAGTAAAATTGCACTCAGCACCAGCCAGAACATCCAGGAGAGTTCAGCAAATTCTGGAATTACCCCCGCCGCAGTAATAACACCCATCACTGCACACAGCCCACCAATAGTGCCAAAAATCCAGGCTAATATTCCCATAATAAAACCTCCTTCTTAGCTATTAGCCAAGCGGTGTTGGATACATTTTCGCTTTATTTTATCCCGTAGTTTCTATATAATCAAAGGGCAAAAAATTAATCCGCTAATAGGTGATAATAGCACGAAGCAAGTAAATAGTCCATACCTTTACCCGGGAAGGGTTAAAAATAGATAATGGCATATTCTTTTGAGCTAGGACCAATCAGACCACCAAGCGAGGCTTACTCTTTGCTTATCAGGGCAACCATAAACTGCCCGTGGAACCGATGCAAGTTCTGCCACACCTACAAGGAAAAAAAATTCCAGCTCAGGACAGTGGAAGAGATAAAGCAAGATATAAGAACAGCCAAGGTTCTACAGGACAAGATAAAGGGGCTTTCATGGAAATCTGGCTATGGAGGCAGAGTGAAAGAGATAGCTACTACAGTGCTTAACAACCCACCTAATGAAGCCTTTTACAATGTGGCTCTATGGCTGTATGCCGGTGGTGAGAGCGTTTTCCTGCAGGATGCTAATAGTTTAATTATGAGGACAAATGAGCTAGCTGAGGTAATAAGGTTCTTGAAGGAAACCTTTCCTGATATAAAGAGGATAACTAGCTATGCCAGGTCAAAGACAGCAGCCAAAAAGAAACTAGACGAGCTAACAGAGCTAGGCGAGGCCGGGCTTTCCCGCCTGCATATAGGACTGGAATCAGGTTATGACCCTCTACTTCAGTATATGGATAAGGGGATTACTGCTGCCGAACATATTATAGGCGGCAGAAGAGTGGTAGAATCAGGTATATCGCTATCAGAATATGTTATCTTAGGACTTGGTGGGAGGGAAATGTGGCGGGAGCACGCCATCCAGACAGCTAAGGTGCTGAATGAAATAGACCCCGACTTCATCAGAGTCAGAACCTTAACCGTAAATAATAGAATGCCTCTATGTAATGAGATAGAGAATGGCAATTTTATTCGGGCAACAGATGAGAAAATTCTAGAAGAGGAAAGGCTGCTGATTGAACACCTGGAGTGCCATTCAAACTACGTAAGTGACCATATTACTAACCTGCTACAGGAAATTGAAGGCAAATTGCCTCAGGATAAGGGGAAAATGCTAGCTTCTATAGATAGATTCCAGTGCCTAACACCTGAAGAAAGAGCCAACTTCAGAATTGGCCGAAGGGTCGGCATATATACTAAACTGGATGACCTTTACGATGTACACAGACATGAGGTAGTTGAGCAGATTACACATAAGCTCAGTCAAGGTAGTAACCAAGTAGACGATAAAGTAATATACACCTTGATGGAAGGATTTATATAAAGCTATGACCAGCCTAGAGCAAGAGGTAGGAAATTTGCTTCGCCAAAAGGAGCTAACCCTGGGAATAGTTGAATCAGCCACCGGGGGGCTAATATCTCACCGCATAACCAATGTCGCCGGTAGCTCTGACTACTATAAGGGGTCGGTTACCGCCTATAGCAATGAAGTCAAGATTAAAATAGTCGGGGTGAAAGAGGATACCATCAACAAATATGGCGCTGTTAGCCCTGAGGTAGCTGAAGAGATGGCGCAGGGCGGCAGAAAAATGCTAGCCTCAGATGTATGTTTGGCTGATACCGGTATTGCCGGACCTACCGGGGCTACCCCAGGAAAACCAATAGGGCTATTCTACATTGGATTATCCCATCAGGCTGGAACCTATAGCCAGAAACACTATTTTCAGGGAAACCGAGAGCAAAATAAGCTAGATGCCGCTGAGGCAGCCCTGGGCTGGCTAAAGGAATATCTAATAAGCCTGAAATAAAACTCTTTCTTTTCCATGTAGCCTAACTGGGAGTTTAAGAGGGGCGTTAGCCCCCTCTTTATGAAATCTTCCCCCTCTCCTTTGAAGGAGTAGATACTATAAGGAGAGTCAAAGAGAGGCGAAGCCTCTCTTACACAATAAATTCCCCCTCCCTTTATAAGGGAGGGGGATAAAGGGGGTGGGTTGCTAAAATAAATATCTGAGGGGGTGAGGTAGGTTAGATTGCCAGCATTGTCCATCAATGCTATACTTTGGCACACATCAAAAAACTAGAAGGGAAGATTATATGAAAAGGGCTGATGGGCGTGCCTGGGATGAGCTGCGACCGATAAAAATAACCACCAAATTTCAGAGCTTTGCTGAAGGTTCAGCGCTAATAGAACTGGGGAAGACCCGGGTATTGTGCTCGGTTAGTGTAGAAGAGAGGGTGCCAACCTTCCTCAGGGGAGAGGGTAGCGGCTGGATTACCGCTGAATATGCCATGCTGCCCCGCGCCACTGCCAGCCGCACACCTCGTGATTCCGTACTGGGCAGAATCGCCGGTAGAAGCCAGGAAATACAGCGTATTATCGGGCGCTCGCTGCGAGCAGTAACTGACCTTACCGCATTAGGGGAAAGAACCCTAATTATAGATTGCGATGTATTGCAGGCGGATGGCGGCACCAGAACTGCTGCTATTACTGGTTCCTATGTCGCCCTACATCAAGCAATGCAAACCCTAGCCAATATGGGGGTAATATCATCTATACCGCTAAAGAGCGCCGTGGCTGCCACCAGCGTCGGCATTGTGCATAGCTATCGGCTATTAGACCTGTGCTATGATGAAGACTGCGCTGCTGAGGTTGACTTTAATGTGGTGATGACCAGCCAGGGTGAGTTTGTTGAGGTTCAGGGCACGGCTGAAGCCAAGCCTTTCTCCAAGGAGACTATTGATTCCCTACTCTCTTTAGCTGAAGGGGGCATTAAGCAACTATTTCAAATTCAACAGGCTGCCCTAGAAACATTAAAGACTGGCTAGGGATTATTTCTCAACCCGGTTAGGAAATCCAATGGGTCAACTCCACCCCCTTTAACTTCCCTTAATATTAGCTACTGTGCTAAAATTTTGGTGGAGGGCTAGACCGTTTCGGCTAGCCCTATGGGTGTTTGGGGAAAGAGATGCAGCTAAACCTAACCGAACTATTACATCTCATCGAGGAGATGCCCGCCTACCGCCAGCTGGTAGATGAGTTAAAGCAGAAAAACGGCAATGCCGGGGTAGCAGTTCTAGACGCCGCCAAGCCCTACCTCATAGCTGCCTTATACCATAGCCAGCGACAACCTATGCTCGTAGTTACCACCCAACCAGAAAACAGTAGAAAACTTTACGAACAAATCCTGACCTGGTGTAACTCCACCCAGGTAAAACTCTTCCCTGAGCCCGATGCCCTGCCCTACCAGCGTATTGTCTCAGATGCCTCCGCTGAGCTTGAAAGGCTCCAGGTGCTCTCTGCTCTAGCTAATGTAGATAGAGGCTACGATGCCCCCTTAGTTGTCACCTCAGCCCCAGCCTTTATGCAGAAGATAGCGCCGTATAGTGATTTCACCTCTACCTGCCACACTATAAGGGTAGGGATGGAAATAGAGCCATTTCACCTGCTGGGCCAATGGCAAGCTATGGGCTACAGGGTGGAAAATATGGTGGAGGTGCCGGGCACCACAAGCCATCGCGGTGGCATCATTGATATCTATCCCCCAACCAGCGACCTGCCAGCCAGGATTGAGTTCTTTGGTAATACCATAGATAGCATCCGCCTCTTTGACCCGGCAAATCAGCGTTCGTTAAGAGCCATATCATCAATAGCCATTGGTCCAGCCACAGAACTGCTATCACCCCTATTAAGCAGCAAAGCAGAGTTAGAGCCAGTGCTTAATATTGACCTGACTGGCTGCAATACCGAGGTGAGCCAGCAGCTCAAGCAAGAACTAGCTATGCTGCTTAATAAACAGAGGCCGGGCAACATACAGTTTTACGCCCCGCTGTTTAACAAAGATAGCCTGCTGAGCTACCTGCCCTCAGATGCCCTCCTAATACTTGATGAACCTATGAACATTAAACTAGGCATGGAAGACCTGGATGCCAAAGCCAACGAGTTGCGCGCCGGGAAGTTAGAGCGGGGAGAGCTACCCTACAATTTCCCCAGACCATACTTCACCTGGGAAGAGCTAGAGCCAAGAATGAGGGAGAGGCAGTGCCTAACGCTCACCGCCTGGGGTATTACCGACAATGAGCAACCACACCGGTTAGGCTTTGTCCCTGCCCCCAGCTATGGTGGACAGCTGCCAATATTTATTAAAAAGGTTAAGCAGCTCCTAAGTCAGAAACATCGGCTCATCATTATCAGTCATCAGGCAAGCCGATTATCAGAGCTACTTGACGAAGAGGATATTATTGCCCCACCCCTTGCTGAAATCAAGCAAATACCCCCGCCTGGCTCGCTAACCCTGGTTCAGGGTTTACTGGCAGAGGGCTGGGGTATGAATAGTAATACCCACCTATTCACTGATGCTGAAATCTTTGGTTTTGTCAAGCAGCGGCGGCTACTCAAGAAGCACCCGGTGCCACACCACAGGCTCGTGGTTGACTTCGCTCCGGGCGACTATGTAGTGCATATAGAGCATGGCATCGCCAAATTTGCTGGCGTTACTACAATAAGCACTGATAATACCGAAAAGGAGTACCTGGTCTTAAAATATGCTGCTGGCGATAAGCTCTATGTCCCCACCGACCAGATTGACCGAGTCAACCGTTACATAGGAGGCGGTGACCAGCCGCCAGTGTTGAGCCGACTGGACACCCAGGAGTGGAGGCGAACCAAGCAAAGGGTCAGAGAATCAGTAAATGATATTGCCCAGGAGCTGCTAGCTCTTTATGCCGCCCGGGAAGTCGTGCCCGGTTTCACCTTTTCCCAGGATACAGTATGGCAGCAGGAGCTTGAGGCTTCTTTCCCCTATGTTGAGACCCCTGACCAGATAGAGGTGCTAAAACAGGTAAAAGAGGATATGGCAAAAGCCAAACCTATGGATAGGTTAGCCTGTGGTGATGTGGGCTACGGTAAGACTGAGGTGGCTATCCGAGCTGCTTTCAAGGCAGTGATGGACAACAAGCAGGTGGCAGTGCTGGTGCCGACTACAGTGCTGGCTCAACAGCACTTTTCCACCTTTAGCCAGAGGCTAGGTGCCTTCCCGATAAGAATTGAGGTATTAAGCCGATTCCGAACACCAAAAGAGCAGCAGGCTATCCTTGACGGACTGGCTAACGGCAGGGTGGATATCTGCATCGGCACCCATCGGTTGCTGCAAAAGGATATAATATTCAAAGATTTGGGGTTTTTAATCATTGATGAAGAACAGCGCTTTGGCGTAGCCCATAAGGAACACCTTAAACAGATGAGGCAGGAGGCAGATGTCCTCACCCTCAGCGCTACCCCCATCCCCCGCACCCTCCATATGTCCCTGGTGGGGGTGAGGGATATGAGCATTATGGAAACTCCTCCTGAGGAACGGCTGCCTATCAAAACCTATGTTGCCGAATATGATGACCATCTAATCAGGGAAGCCATACTCAGGGAGCTGGAAAGAAATGGTCAGGTCTTCTTTGTCCACAATCGGGTTCAAAGCATAGGCATCGTGGCTAATAAGCTCCAGTCCCTGGTGCCTGAGGCTAGAATAGCCATCGCTCACGGTCAGATGCCCGAGGCAGAACTAGAAGCGGTGATGACCGACTTTACCCAGGGTAAAAGTGACCTCCTGGTGTGCACCACTATTATTGAGTCAGGACTGGATATGCCCAATGTTAATACCCTGATTGTTAATAAAGCCGATAAATTTGGGCTGACCCAGCTATATCAACTGCGGGGTCGGGTGGGTCGTGGGGTTAATCTTGCCTATGCCTACTTTCTCTATGATAAGGGGAAACACCTGACCACCACCGCCGAGAAACGCCTGAGGACTATATTTGAAGCCACCGAGCTTGGTGCCGGCTTTGGCATTGCGCTAAAAGACCTTGAGATCAGGGGGGCAGGCACCCTGCTCGGGGTAAAGCAGAGCGGGCATATCAGTGCTGTTGGCTTCAGCCTTTACTGTCGGCTGCTGGCTGAGGCAGTGGAGGGACAAAAAGCCAAACAGGCTGGCCCTGCTGAGAGAGTGACCAGACCGTCACGCCTGCCACCGCCAACCATAGACCTCCCCCTGCGAGCCTATATACCCGAGGAATATGTCGCCGACCTTGATACCAGACTGAGCCTATATCAAAGCCTGGCGAAGGTGGACAAGGCTGAGCAGGTAGAGGAACTAGCCCACGAATTCAGCGACCGGTTCGGCGCTCTGCCGGCTGCGGTAGAAAACCTGCTCTACGCCCTCAGAATCAAAATCCAGGCGGCTAAAGCGGGTATTGAGTCCATCTCCACCGACGAAGGGCAAATCGTGCTCAGGCGCTTTCAGGGCATGCATTTTGATAAGCAGCAGCTTGAACCATTTTCCAGAGACGGGATAAAGATAGGGCTAACCCAGATAAGACTAAATCCCAAGCGGCTTGGTGGGGAGTGGAAGAAGGTGGTGGAAGAGGTGGTGGAGAGGGTGGGATGATATGCCGTGAAGACTATCAATGCATTTGTAGACACTAGCAGTGTGAATAGAATCCTAGAAGTAGATACAGAGGAAGTTAAGGACGCTTTGTATGAAGAAGATAGGCTATATTTATCTAAAATATTGGAGTACGTGGAGAAAGGCATTGTTCAACTCATTGTAAACCCATCGATAAAGCGAGAGATTGAAAAAACGTCCGACCCTCATAAAAAGAAAGAACTATTAACTTTGTTCGACCAATTTCACTTTACACCTTATAATACAACAGTATTCCCATTCACATTTCCTGCATATTTTATTACAGAACTAGAGAAAAGGGCATTAGAAGAGTTACGTAAGAAAATCGGTGGTTTTAGGAAAGATCAGAAGATATTCATCGACGCGGTGTCTAACTCACAAGTAAAGGTTTTACTTACTACAGACCGCAAGCACCTTGCAAGGAAGGAAATCCGTGACTATCTTAAGAGCAAAGGCCTAGATAAGAAGATATTAGTATGTACACCAAAAGAGTTCTACGAACACATCCAAAATGAAGGTTTTGATTCTTAAAAGTAGTCAACTACTTCAATGGGTAAGCTTTCTCCCTATTCTAAGGTAAACAAAAAAGAGAGTTTAAGAGGGGCTTCGCCCCTCTTTTTTATATTCTCCCCCTCTCCTTTCAAGGAGAGGGGGATTAAGGGGGTGAGGTTGACAAAAATCCTTATTTCGTAAGAGAAAAGGTGCTATAATAGGGTTAAGTGGGAGAGATACAAATGCAATATACCATTTTTATCAGAAAGACACCTGATGGATTCTATATAGCTAGCTGTCCTCTGATTCCGGAAGCACAGGCCCAGGGTAAGACCGACAAAGAATGTATAGCTAACATTAAAGAAGTGCTTGAACTTTGTCTGGAATTCCGTAAAGAGCGCGGTGAGGAAATACCAGAGGAAATTGGTACTAAGCAGGTTATGGTTGCCATATGACAAAGTTACCTTCGCTCAAAGCCAGTGAAGTAGTTAATGGTCTTCAGGCAATGGGCTTTGAGAGGGTAAGGCAAAAGGGTAGCCATGCAATATTCCATCATCAAGATTGTCGCCGGGCTCCTATTCCCATCCATCCAGCCAAAACCATAAGCCCTTATTTTCTCTCGGACATTCTTAAACAGCTAGAGATTGACGAGGACAAATTTTTGCAAGCTATAGGGCGAAGATAGTCTTCGGGATATCTTTAGAAACATTCGGTCACGGAGTAAGAGAGTTTTTCATTGTCCTGAAGTAAAATATAGGCAGTCTAAGAGGGGCTTCGCCCCTCTTTTTTAATATTTCCCCCTCTCCTTGAGCATAAAAGTCTTTGCGAGGAGCAGAGCGACGAAGCAAACTAAAAGACAAAGATTAAGATTGCCTCGCCTTTGGCTCGCAATGACACACCGGACAGAAGGAGAGGGGGATTAAGGGGGTGAGGTTGCTTTAACCGCGCAACTCAATAGGAGTTAAAAGAGGCAATTTTATCCATTGGCTCCCTGCCGTGCTCTGAACCCAGCTTTTCCCTATCGTAATAGCCTAAGGCTATTAAAATATCTATCTTTTTATCCTGTGGGATATTTAATATTGATTTTACCGCCCGTTCATTAAACCAGCCTATCCAGCAAGTTCCAAGCCCCAGCTCCTCAGCCTGAAGTACAAAATGCTCACTGGCTATCCCTATATCTATAAGATAGTATTTTGTGCCCCGGAACATACCGCCTATCCTAGCCAGAAACTTTGGCTTTTCAGAGACAACGACAACAATCACTGGCGCCATTTTGCAAAAGGAATTCACCGAATATATACCACTAAACGCAGCCCGACATAGCCTGTTCTTTAACTGCCTATCATCCACGACTACAAACTTCCACGGTTGTGAATTGCATGCCGAGGGGGCTAGCCTCGCCGCCTCAAGGCACATCATCACCTTTTCTCGGTCAACAGGTCTATCCAGGAAATCCCTAACGCTTTTTCTACGCCTTATTAGGTCTAGAAGAGCCATAACCCTATTTCTACATGATTAATTTCAGTAGCCATACTGTGCTAAGCAATCCTAGTTTTGATGGATGTCTTTGTCAAGAGCCCGGTAGAGAGCCACCAGAAGCGGGGGTAAAGGGGGGTGGATTATTTTAATATAATTAGTGCCAATCCGGTTATTCTCAAAAAGCCTTTGAGCATATAGGCGGCGTCTGGTATAATAGACGGAATTTGTCCTGTGTGGAGGTCTGCTGCGTCTCAAGCACTGTTAAAGATTGAGGAAATCCCCCTAGGGAGCCCCCGAATCAAGGTTTTTGCCAACTTCCCCTGGCGTCTCTACCGAGGTGACCCCTGCTGGACGCCGCCTCTACGGGGCGACCTGCTTGGTAATCGCCTTCTTGGCTTAGTTGGTCTGCTGACCCGGGAGCATCCCTACCATCGCCACGCTGAGGTTACCCATTTTTTGGCTTGGCGTGGTGGGCAGCCAGTAGGTCGGATTTCGGCAGCCATCAATCATCGCTTCAACGACTACTATGGCGTTCGCATCGGCTTCTTCGGCTTCTGGGAAACTATTGAGGACTACCAAGTTGCAAAAGCCCTGCTAGACCGGGCACGGCAGTGGGTAAAAAGCCGGGGGATGGCAGTCTTGCGTGGCCCCGGGGAATACTCCAACGCCACCCACGAACGCCAGGGCGTTCTGGTAGACGGATATAAGTACCCCCCGACGGTAGAGTTAACCCACAATCCCCCTTATTACAGTGAATTTCTGGAGCGGTACGGTTTCCACAAAGCTAAGGATTACCACGCTTACATAGTTGATGTACAAACCCCTTCCCCTCCCCGGCTGAAGAGGTTGGTAGAGCAGGTGCAGCAGCGCCGTGATATCGAAACGCGACCACTAATCCTCAAGGAATTACCCTCCGAGGTCCGTTTGATAGTAAACATCTACAATGATAGCTGGTCTAAGAACTGGGGGTTCCTGCCTATTACTGAAGAAGAAGCTGATGCCTTGGCAAATTCCCTGCGTCTTATCGCGGACCCTGAGCTGGTCCGCTTTGCTTTCGTCCAGGGTGAGCCAGTTGCTGTCCTGGGGGCTTTCCCTGACCCCTACTATGCCTTACGGCCGCGCTGGCACTGGTACGGTGACTCGGACTTGGTGCGTATAGCCAGGCTACTCTGGACACGCCGACACATTCCCCGCACCCGGCTGATGTTCTTCGGGATTCGTCCCGGCTTCCGCCAGCTAGGCATTGATGCTCTCCTCTTCCATGAAGCCAAGGAATACGCAATCCAAAGGGGCTACCTCAAATGTGAGGCTTCCATGCTCTTGGAGAATAACCACCTGATTTTGCGCGCTTCAGAGTTTATGGGAGGGCACCACTACAAGACCTGGCGCATTTATGACCTGCCTTTAGAATAAATGCTGAGGAAATATTGACAAGGCGGAAAAAGGGGGCTATCATTTAGTTATGCTCCATAGTCTCACTAGCTTGACAACTCAACGTAGGGAAAAAATGCTTGGGCAAATTACAGACTGGATAGGCAGTTATGTTGTACGCACAATTGCCACTCTATTTTGAAGGTTACCATAATGTAGCTGCTGGTAGAGGTATCTGCCAGAGTAACTGAGAGATGCCAACCGAAGTAAAGGTTGGCGTCTTTTATTTTTTGGAAAATATATTGTGTATTATTGGTGAAGTCTTTATTGTCCCCTTCCCAGCCTTCCCGTTACAGAGATTCACCCTTCCAAGAGGAAATCAGTGATGGAAACCGAACAGGCTAAAACTCTAGAAGCACTCAAAATTGCTGCTCAGATGGAAATTGATGGCAAAGAATACTATCTGGAAGCCAGCCAGAAAAGTAGCAATGAGCTGGGTAAGAAGCTACTGGCGTCGCTAGCTGCTGAAGAGGATGTTCACCGGCAGAAGTTTGAGGAGATATACGATGCCCTACGAAACAAAAGGGCTTGGCCGGTAACTGATTTTCAGCCTGATGGGGGCAAAAGACTAAGCACCGTATTTGCCAAAGTAACTGAGGAAATTGGGTCCAATGTAAAGGCTCCCGCCACCGAGCTTGATGCCATACAAACAGCCATGAATATGGAAAACAAGACCTATGATTTTTATCAAAGCCAGGGTGAAGACGCTACCTATGATGCTGAGAGAGATTTTTATGAGACCTTGGCTGCCGAGGAAAGGGAACATCATCAAGTTCTGCTTGACTACTACGAATATCTCAAAGACCCGGCAGCTTGGTTTGTCAGCAAGGAACACCCCTCTCTGGATGGTGGCTGAATAAGCACTATAAATTCTGGAGGTAAGAGATATGCTGGAGATTAGGCAACTGACTGTAACCGTTGAGGGCAGGAAAATTATCCAAGATATAAATTTAAATATTGGAACTGGTGAGGCACACGTTCTCTTCGGTCCTAATGGCAGTGGCAAGACCACCTTACTTATGGCGATAATGGGCTTCCCCAAATACCAAGTAACCCAAGGTAATATCATCTTCAATGGCAGGGACATAACCAGCTTGCCGCTGGACGAGAGAGCACGCTTAGGAATTGGTATGTCTTTCCAGCGTCCCCCGGTGGTTCGAGGAGTAAAAACAAGCGATATGATTGGTGCCTCCCTAGGAGACAGAGAGGATAAACTAACCATAGACAGACTAGCCGAAAGAGCTAATATGACCGAACTTCTGGATAGAGAGATAAACTATGGTTTTTCGGGAGGGGAGATAAAGCGCTCTGAGTTAATGCAGCTACTAGCTCAAAAGCCAGAGTTGACTTTATTGGACGAGCCAGAGTCTGGGGTCGACCTGGTGAATATAACCCTCATAGGTGAACTGATAAATGAGTTACTGGACAAAAGTTGCCCAATAGTTAAACGAAAGTGCATGGGTCTTATCATCACCCACACCGGTCATATCATGGACTATGTCAATGCCCGCACCGGCCATATTATGATTGACGGCAGGATAAGTTGTGGGGGAGACCCCCGTGAGATTCTGGCAACTATCAAGAAACAGGGCTATGAGGAGTGTGCCAAATGCGTTTTAGGGAGAATGACAAGTGCGTGAGATAAAATCTTCCCAAACATATAGAGATAAAGCCAAAGCAGCATCAGCCAAACCAGCTGCCCATGGTGATGATATAGATTTAGGTATTTATGTCAGCTCAGCCGAGGAACAACCGTACCAGACTGACCCATCACAACTTCCTGCCAAAGCCAAAGAGCAGATGCTGGGGGTAGGGGTCATTTTGGATGATACAAGCCAAAGGTCAGGAACCTTTATCCAGATGGATAATACGCCAGTTCATAGTTCAAGCCGGCAAGATGATATAGAAGTAATGGCGATGAGCCAAGCTCTAGAAAAGCATGACTGGTTGTCTGATTACTGGTGGCAGGCAGTAGCTGTGGACAGTGATAAATATACCGCCCACGTAGAGCTTAACCAGAGTAACGGCTATTTCATTAGAGCCCTGCCTGGATATAAAACCATTTATCCGGTTCAGGCCTGTCTCTATCTGGCCAAAGCGCAACTAGCTCAGAATGTGCACAATATCATCATTGCCGAGGAAGGCTCTGAACTCCACATTGTTACCGGATGCACCACTGCCTTCAAGAAGGAGCCAGGACTGCACCTAGGGGTTTCTGAGTTCTATATCAAGAGAGGGGCTAAGGTTACCTTCACCATGATACACAGCTGGAACCCAGAGATAGCAGTTCGTCCCCGCACCGGGGTTATCATTGAACAGGACGGGCTATTCTTGAGCAACTATGTGATTATGAAGCCAGTTCACTCACTACAAATGTATCCCGCAGCCAGGTGTGTGGGTGAAAATGCTACCGTCAGGTTTAACAGTATTCTGGTCGCCACCCCTGGCTCAATGATGGATGTTGGTTCCAGAGTCCTCCTTGATGCCAAGGGAGCCAGGACAGAGATAATATCACGGGCTATCACCACCGGGGGTAACATTTTTGCCCGGGGCTATATAGAGGGCAATGCCCCCGATGTCAAAGGACACCTGGAGTGTCGCGGGCTTATTCTGCAAGGAGAAGGCATGATTCACGCTATACCTGAGCTTAAAGGTACACTAGCTAATATTGACCTGTCCCACGAAGCCGCAGTGGGCAAGATTGCTGAAGAGGAAATAGAGTATCTGATGGCGCGGGGGCTAACCCGGACCGAGGCTACAGCTACTATAGTTAGAGGCTTCCTCAGGGTAGATATTGAGGGGCTACCACCGATGCTCAACGCCGAACTGCAGCGGGCTATTGAATCCAGCGAAAGGGAACTCATGTAAATAACATCTATGGGGGTGAGAAATGAACCTTAAGGCTTTGTATAAGTTAGGTTATGGTCTATATGTCGTATGCTCCAAGAAGGGAGACAGGTTCAATGGGCAAATTGCCAATACTGTGTTTCAAATAACCTCTGAGCCGCCGATTATTGCCGTAAGCATCAACAAAAACAATCTAACCCACGAGTTTATCAAGGAAAGCAAGATGCTGACGGTCTCGGTCATCTCTCAGGATACCCCCCTCTCTTTCATCGGTCACTTTGGCTTCAAGTCAGGCCGGGATATGGATAAGCTTGAGGGCATTAGTTATAAAATAGGTGAAACTCAGGCCCCGGTGGTCACTGACAATGCCCTCGCTTATCTGGAAGCCAGGGTGATTCAAGAAGTAGATGTGGGAACGCATACTATTTTTATAGGAGAGCTTGTGGATGCGGATGTCATTAAGGAAGGCGAGCCGATGACCTATGCCTATTATCACCAGGTCAAAAGGGGTACTACTCCCAAGGCAGCTCCCAGCTATATTGCGGAGAAAAAGGAGGCACCCAAAATGGCAAAATACAAATGCACTGTTTGTGGTTATATCTATGACCCGGAGCTGGGAGACCCCGATGGTGGCATAAAACCGGGGACACCCTTTGAAGAGATACCTGACGCCTGGGTATGTCCCGTCTGCGGGGCTGCCAAGAGTGATTTCGAGAAGGAGGAGTAAGGTGAAACCAAGAGAAATAAGACCTGGAGTATATTGGGTAGGAGTTGTTGACTGGGACCGACGGCTGTTTGATTCGCTAATACCACTCCCTGATGGCACCAGTTATAACTCATACTTAATCAAGGGTAGTGAGAAGATAGCGCTTATTGATACAGTAGACCCCACTATGCAGGAGGTACTGAAAAATAACCTGAACCAACTCGGGATTGACAAGATAGACTATGTTATCGCCAATCACGCCGAGCAGGACCATTCTGGTGCCATTCCCCAAGTCCTTAAAAGATACCCCGAGGCAAAGGTCGTTGTCACACCCAGAGGTAAAGGGATGCTCATAGACCTGTTTATGACTCCAGAAGATAAATTCATAACGGTCGACGATAAAGAGACTATTTCCTTGGGAAATAGAACGCTGGAGTTTATCCATGCCCCATGGGTTCACTGGCCAGAGACAATGCTTACTTACTTGAGGGAAGACAGGATACTCTTCCCCTGTGATTTCTTCGGCTCCCATCTGGCTACAACCGACCTGTATGTCAGGGATGGAGGGCAGGCCTACGAAGCTGCCAAGAGGTATTACGCGGAAATCATGATGCCCTTCCGAAACACCATACAGAAGAACCTGGAGAAGATAAAGGACTACGCCATTGACATCATCGCTCCCAGCCACGGACCCCTGCACGACAAGCCGGAGTTCATCTTGAAAGCGTATCATAGCTGGGTCTTTGATGAACCCAAAAATATCGTGGTATTACCTTATATTTCAATGCACGGCAGCACCCGCAAGATGGTTGAGTATCTTGTCGGAGCCTTAGTCCAGAGGGGAGTAGCGGTAAAACAATTTGACCTCACCGTAACCGACATCGGGAAACTGGCAATGGCATTGGTGGATGCTGCCACAGTTATCATTGGGACACCTACCATCCTAGTCGGTCCGCATCCGAACGTTGCCTATGCTGCTATCCTGGCAAATGCCCTCAAGCCCAAAGTGAGATTTGTCTCTATTGTCGGTTCTTATGGCTGGGGCGGCAAGGCAGTTGAGCAACTCGCTGGGATGATTCCTAACCTGAAAGTAGAAATACTGGAACCGGTGCTGAGCAAGGGCTTCCCCAAAGAAGCCGATTTCAAGGCGCTAGATAATCTGGCAACTACTGTTGCCGAAAAACACAAAGAGCATAATTTTGCTTGATAGCGTTTTACCAAAGGAGGTTTAAAAATGAAATTTGCTGAAATTCTAAAAAGTCCAGAAGCCGAAGGGAGGGAGAAGCATGTCCCGGTCATTGAAATCGGTAAGGGTAAAGGAGAAGGTGGAGCCGACATTGTCCACGTGGTGGTAGGAAAAGAAACGCCGCATCCTAACACGGTGGAGCATCACATCGCTTGGATTGAGCTATTTGGAGTGAAGAGGGACGGACAGGTGATAAACCTTGGCCGAGCTGCTTTTGCACCAGCCTACACCAACCCCAATATCAGGTTTCAGGTACCAGTGGGCGAATTTAAGGCTTTCTGCGCCCTTAGCTACTGCAACATACACGGCGTATGGGAAAACTGCCTAGAAGTTTAAAAATTAAATAAGGGAGGTAGATAATGATAGTAGTAGAGCTAAAAGTGAGCACAAGGAGGTAAAAATGGACTTCAGTAATCCTTTTGGAACTATGGTGCCCCGAAAGATGAATGCCGCTGAGCTGGCTCGGGCTATAATGCAGGATATAGCTGCCGAGCTGGATGCCGTTGCTGTCTACCAAGCCCATATTGATGCTACAGACGATGAGCGGGCTAAGAAAGTGCTAGCTCACGCTCGGGACGATGAAAAGGAGCATGTAGGGGAATTTCTGGCACTGCTGGAGATTCTTGACCCCAAGCAGGCGGAGTATATCAAAAAGGGAAAGGTAGAGATTGCTGAATTGTTACAAGGGAAGTAGCCCTATTAGAGGGGATCATACCACCGCCGTCAGTATACGGAGAGGGGGCAGTCGTTTCTTTTATGGCTGGGGCAATTGAGAAACCGGTGGATAAATAAACCGTTAAAGGTACTGAGCTAATTCGGTCAAGTCACGAATTCGGGAGCAGTCGCTGACCTCAGGATACAAATCATAACGGTCGATAAGTATGGGGTTGATACCTACCCTTCGGGCACCAACCACATCCAGTTTGTACTGGTCGCCAACATGAACTGCTTGTGAAGCCTCTACCTTAGCTCTATCTAACGCAGCTAGAAAAATGGGGGGCTCAGGCTTATCAGCCCCCACCTGTTGAGGGGTAACCACAAAGTCAAGATAGGATTCCAGACCTAGTTTATGGCAAAGAGGACTCATATCCTGAGCTAAATTGGTCAGTAATCCTAAAGTAAATCTTTGCTTTTTCAATGTTTCCAAGGTTGATAAGACATCATCAAAAAGGGTAAAGGTTATTCCCTTAAACAGTTGCTCTACTTTGTTCAAAACTTTTGCCAGTAGCTCTTGGTCAGCCTTAACCCCTGCCTCACTTAATATTATCTTCTGATAGCAAGTATAAACCTCAGCCCGCTCCTTGCGGTCTCTCTTCTCCACTGGTGAATTGGCATTTTCACCAAAGAAATACATATCAGCCGTCAGCACACCGGGCAGTATTTTCTCAGGTGATACCTCAATACCAAATTTACGCAGAGCTTGACTATGTAATTCCTCACGGGGGGGTTCATAGCGGGCTAAAGTGTTAAACCAATCAAAAAATATTGCTTTAATCACATCGTCTTCTCTACCTAAGCATCCTCAATACCCAGGTCTTTAAGATAATCAATGGCATCCTGGACAGTTACCATCTTTTCGGCATCCTCGTCCGGTATCTCAATCTTGCGGGATGGATTGCTAAACCCCTCTTCTAACGACATTATCAGTTCTACCAAATCCAGAGAATCGGCGCCTAAATCATCAACAAAACTAGCTGAAGGCACTACCTCCTCATTCTCGACCCCTAGCTGCTCAACAACTATCTTTTTTAGTCGCTCAAAAATGGTTATCACTTTCTACCCCCCTTCCTAGAATTTTCTATCTATTGACAAGGCCACTAACTGAACCCAGAACTCCGTTAACAAACTTTGGTGAATTATCACTACCAAAGGTCTTGGCTAACTCAACCGCCTCATTTATAGCCACTTTAACCGGCACCTTATTATTAAGTAAAATTTCGAATATTGCAAGCCTCAGGATGTTCCTATCGACCGCCGGTATCTGTTCTACTGGCCAGGCAGGGGCAAAGTTTCGAATATTAAGGTCAATCTTCTCCTTATTCTGGATAACGCCGTTGACCAGCTCACAGACAAAGGCGTCGTTTTCCGCAGACAAGCCCTCACCAGCCAGAAGGTGAGTCAATACCCCCACTATCTCATGACCCACAGAATCAATCTCATATAGTGCCTGAAGGGCAAGCTCCCTTGCTTTTCGCCGCGCCCCTGCCATAGATTACCCCCGGAACTTAAGCTAACATTATACCACAAGTTAGTCAAATAGTATCAAGAGGCTATTTATCCACTCAGCAGGTAAGATGGAGAGCGGCTACCACTCTCTGCGATTGACAAAGCTGGTTATAGGTATGACACGCCTTATCAGTTGTCTCGGCAATAAGCTTAATGCCCTGAGCTTCAGCAGCCTGCCGCACCTCAGGTAGTACCTTTACTAAACCTGAGGCTCCAGTGCCAACCACCAACACCTGGGGATTTTCAGTTATAACCTCAGCTATATCATCAAGGCATAGCTGATGACCAGTCTTCCTCCACCAGTTACCCCTAACCCTGTCGGGGAAAATGATTACATCTGAGGTATATTCCTTGCCGCTAACTATAATCACCCCAAACTGGTAAGAATCAACTAAGTTCATATACATTGTTTATTAACCTCACCCCCTTAATCCCCCTCTCCTTGAGAAGGAGAGGGGCGAAGCCCCTCTCTTACCTACACTCCCCCTTCCCTTAATAAGGGAAGGGGGCAGGGGGATAGGTTGCTAAATGACCTCTTCATAGCCAAGCTCCGGCCATACCTCCATCTATATTCAGAATTTGCCCGGTAATATATCTTGCCTCCTCAGAAGCCAGAAAAGCAACTGCTTCAGCTACATCACGGGGAGAGCCGAGGTAACCAAGTGGAATGTGCCCCATAAGCTCCTGCCTCCGCTTCTCCTCCAGGCGCTGGGTCATTTCAGTGTCAATAAAGCCAGGGGCAATAACATTAGCCGTGATGCCCCGCGAGGCTACCTCCCTAGCAATAGTCCGGGTAAGCCCAATAATACCGGCTTTAGCTGAAGCATAGTTGGCTTGTCCCGGGTTGCCGGCCACACCAACAATACTGGCAATACTAATAATTCTACCCCAGCGCTGCTTAATCATCTGCCTTAGCACAGCCCTAGAACAAAGGAAAACACTCCTCAGGTTAACATTTAATACCCTATCCCAGTCCTCATCTGACATTCGCACCAGAATCTGGTCTCGGGTAATCCCAGCATTATTCACCAGGATATCAACCTTTCCATAGGTAGCCTTGGTCGTTTCCATCAGTCTAGCTACATCTGATGATGAGCTTACATCAGCCAGGATAGCCAGGCTCTGCCGGCTGATAGCCCTGATTTCCTCAGCCACGCCTTGAGCCGCTTCGCCTATATCATTAACCACAACTGTAGCCCCAACCTCAGCCAATTTCAGGGCAATAGCTCGCCCTATACCACGACCACTGCCAGTAACTATGGCTACTCTATTTGAAAGGTCCACAATTGCCTCCTCACTCCAACCATTATTCACAGAAGCCTTTCATTTGCAGAAATGCAATTCTTCTTTGATTACCTAAACTACCTCACCCCCTGTATCCCCCTCTCCTTCAAAGGAGAGGGGGAAGTATGGGTTTTGAAGGGGCTTCGCCCCTTCAAACTTCCCTTGATAGAAAGCCCTCGTTCCTGCCTTTAACTCCCCCCTTCCCTTACAAGGGAAGGAGAGTCAGGGGGATAGGTTCTAAACGACGTATTCAATCTACCTTGATAAATAACCTCATTTTATAGGAATGCCCTAGAGTCCGCCATATTTCTAATAGCGTTTGCATCACCTATATTCAGGGTGTTGACATTTTTATTTATTCGTTTAATGAGACCACTAAGCACCCTCCCGGGTCCTATCTCAATAAAGGTAGATACACCATCATCTACCATATACTCAATTGAGCGCTGCCACTGAATGCTATTACACAACTGTCTAAGCAGTTCTTCCTTCATCTGCTCGGCAGTAATCATGGGCTGAGCAACAGTGTTAGCTATAATAGGAATAAGCGGTTCACGAAAGGAAATAGGGGCTAAAATCTCAGACATACCATCAACTGCCGACTGCATTAGTGGCGTATGAAAGGCACCGCTTACCTGTAAGGGGATAGTGCGATGAGCCCCTCTGGCTTTGGCTAAATCTGCGGCTTTAGTTAACTCCTCCTTTGCCCCGCTGATTACTAGCTGACCCGGGCAGTTAATATTGGCGATTTGGGTATCAGTTTCTCTACATATCTCAGCCACTGAAGCCTCATCAAGCCCAATTATTGCCACCATGCCTCCGGGTTTCCTCAGCCCGGCTTCATACATCAATCGCCCTCTTTCCCGAGCCAGATAGACAGTAGTAGCAAAATCAAGAACCCTGGCTGCCGCCAGTGCTGTATACTCACCCAAGCTATGGCCAGCGACAAAAGCAGGAGGTGGTAACCCGTTGCCGCCACTCACATCATGGGCAGTTTCCAAGCAGGCAAAGCTAACTGTTGCCAGTGCTGGCTGGGCATTGATAGTCTGACGCAGTTCATCCTCTGGACCGTCAAAACATAATTGAGACAAAGGGAACCCCAAAACCTCATCAGCCTGGTCAAAGATTGCCTTAGCCGAATCAAAATTATCATAAAGGTCACGACCCATGCCTACCCACTGAGAGCCCTGTCCGGGGAAAACATAGGCTACTTTCATCGGCTCAGCCTCCCTTAGCCAGCCTTCTTTTTCGGGGTTTCAATCCTGATGACTTCCCTGCCAGCATAGCTCCCACAGGTAGGGCAAACATGGTGAGGTAGTTTAAGGCTATGGCATTGAGGACAATAGTCTAGAGAAGGAAGGGACAACCTGAGATGACCACGCCTCTCACCCTGGCGTGCCTTAGCGTATTTTCGTTTAGGTAATGCTCCCATAATCTACTCCATTTCCTTTCGTTTATCTGTCACTTCATCACTAATGAAAGCCAATTTATTTAACCCAGACCAGCGAGGGTCCGCCCCCTGAGGCAGACAATTACAAGGTCCCTGGTTTAGGTTATGACCACAATTAGGACATAATCCAGCGCAATCCTCACGACAAATGGGTTTCATAGGGATAGCCAGCAGCGCATACTGACGTATCGCCTCAGTTAGGTCAAGAATATGATGCTCATCAATAGTGAAACAGCTAGGCTCTTCAGGTAAGGGCAACCAAGCACCACTGACTACGTCTGCAATAGGAAAATACTCCTCTTCAATATTCAGAGTCAGCGGACAACCAAACAGGCTCAAACAGCGGCTACAGGTAACTTCAACCTCAGTGTGTAGTGTACCCTTAACTAGAATAGCCCGGTCGGTACGCATCAACCTAACTGCACCGTGAACCATACTTTCGCCACTACCAGTATCAATAGTCTCATTCACTTCATAATTCCGTATAGACCCTACCGATGCCTTAAGCTGCTGGGAAACATTTATCTGCATCTTGCCCCCCCCCCAACCAAAGTCAACTTATTATAGGCTGAGTTGCCTAGTTACATCAAGCTCATGGCGACTCAGTGTTAATCATTTTTCAGTTTCTTGATTATCATGGGTACTACCTTAAACAAGTCACCAACGATGCCATAGGTGGCTACGTCAAAGATAGGGGCGTTGGGGTCATCATTAATGGCCACAATAGCCTCTGAGGTTTGCATACCAGCCAGGTGCTGAACCGCTCCCGAGATGCCACAGGCAATATAGAGCTTGGGGCAAACAGTCTTACCTGTCTGCCCAACCTGATGGGAATATGAAACCCACCCATCATCCACCGGGGGTCGGGATGAGCCCAGTGCTGCTCCCATAACTCCAGCCAGTTCTTCTAGTAGCTGGAAGTTTTCTGCCTTGCCCACTCCCCGTCCTCCAGAAACAATAATATTAGCATCCTCAAGTTTGACTGCTTCAGTAATATCGTCAATGAAACTAAGTAACTTAGTTCGCGATGTGATGCGTTGCTTATTGAAGTCCACTCTTATTACTTGTCCCTTTCTTCTCCCATCCGGTGTGCCCTTTTTAAATACTCGGGGACGAACCGTTGACATCTGTGGTCGTTTGGTTTGGCAGATAATAGTAGCCATGATGTTGCCACCGAAGGTAGGCCGGGTCTGCAAGAGAAGCCCTGTCTCCGGGTCAATTTCAAGTCCGGTGCAGTCAGCAGTGAGCCCGGTCTTTAAGATAGCGGCTACCCTAGGAATAAACGAGCGCCCCAACGAAGTGGCACCGGCAATAACTATTTCAGGCTTGTATTTCTCAATCAGCTCAACCAGTCCCTTGGTATATAAATCGTCCTGATTACTGGATAAAGCTGGGGCATCCATTAAGTAGACCTTGTCAGCGCCGTAAGCAATCAGTTGTTGAGCCTCATTAATGCCGTGACCGAAGCATATAACGCATAATTCAGTCCCCAGGGTATCGGCTAGCTGTCTACCTCTTGATAATAACTCATAGGCAACACTTTTCAGCTTGCCGTTCCGCTGCTCAGCAAATACCCAGACACCTCGGTAGCTATCACTTGCCGCCGGAGCCTCAGCAGCAGCTTCAATGAGTATAGCCTGATAGTCACAGGCTTCCTGGCAAGCACCACAAAGGGTACAGCCTTCCCTAAGGTAAACCTTTTCAGCTATGATTTCCAGTAGACCGAATGGACAGGAAGAAAGGCATTCACCACAGCCAACACACTTATCAAGGTCAATTTGGATTCCCATACTTCTAGCTACCCGAGATTATCTTAGCCTCCCTCAGCTTATCAATCAGGCTATTTGCCTGACCTTCCAAATCCCCCTGAAGTATCTCACCGTGGTGAACCCTCTGGGGAAAGAAAACCCTGATAACCCTGGTGGCAGAGCCGGATAAGCCTACCATATTCTTATCGGCACCCAATTCCTGGGCTGTCCAAATAGGTATCACGGCGCTCCTTGCCCTGGCCAGTCCACGGAGGGAGGGGAGACGGGGTACATTAATCTCTTTTACCACGGTAATTACAGTTGGTAAGGGCGTCTCAATAACCTCGTGCCCGTCTTCAACCATCCGCTTCACTCGCATATATCCATTATCTATCTCTTCAATCTTACTGACATAAGCCACAAACGGTATCCCCAGCATCTCAGCAAGCTCTGGTCCTACCTGTCCAGTGTCGCCGTCTGTTGTTTGCCGTCCGCAAATTATGATGTCATACTGCTTTAATTTATTAATTGCCCGGGCAAGAGTATGGGAAGTAGCCAGAGTATCAGCGCCGGCAAAGGCGCTATCACTTAACAGAATGGCTTCATCAGCACCGGTACTAATCACTTCCCTCAGCGCTTCTTCAGCTTGAGGAGGACCCATGCTGATAGCAGTAACCTTGCCCCCATATCGCTCCTTTATGCGCACCCCTTCCTCTAGCGCATAGGTATCAAAGGGATTGACGATATTCTTAATCCCCTGTCGCACTAGGGTGTTAGTTTGAGGGTCAATGTTGACTTTAGGGGTGCCTGGAACTTGCTTTAGGCAAACCACAATATTCATTCCCGCCTTGCCTTTCTCTTCCTAAGTTCAAAGGCGATGGTGCTTCTTAGAACCTCGTTGGAGCCTTCATATATCTGAGTAATTTTGGCATCTCTCATCATTTTCTCAATTGGATAATCACGCATATAACCAACACCGCCAAAAATCTGCACCGCATCAGTAGTAACCTTCATCGCTATATCTGAGGCAAAAACCTTAGCCATAGCCGCTTCTTCAGTGAAGTTCTTTGCCCCACTATCTATCGTCCTTGCTACCGCATAAGTTAGTGCTCTGGATGCTTCTACATTAATAGCCATATCGGCTAGCATGTTCTGGACTACAGGAAGAGAAATGATAGGGTGTCCAAATTGGATGCGCTTCCGAGCATAATCCACCGCCGCTTCCAGGGCTCCCTGAGCCAGCCCAACAGCTTGAGCCCCTATTCCCGGGCGTGACCTATCTAAGAGCTTCAGCGTCACTATAAACCCCATTCCCTCCTTACCAATTAAATTCTCCTCGGGGACTAGACAATTTCGGAAAACCAGCTCCCTTGTAGAAGAGGCGCGAATACCCATTTTCTTCTCCTTCTTGCCGAAAGAGAAACCGGGTGTGTCCTTTTCTACCAGAAAGGCACTAGCGCCACGGGCGCCCCTCGCTTTATCAGTCAAGGCAATAACCGTATATATCTCAGCCTCACCGCCATTAGTGATGAACTGTTTGGTTCCGTTAATTACATAGCCTCCCTTTACCCTTTCAGCGGTTGTTTTTATGGCACTGGCATCACTGCCGGCTGTTGGCTCAGTTAGGGCAAAGGCGGCTAATCTCTTACCACTGGCAATATCGGGCAGGTATTTCTGCTTCTGCTCCTCAGTTCCATACTCCAGCAAGGGGAAACTTCCTAGGGCACTGGCAGCATAGCTAACAGCTACACCGCTACATACACGGCTTAGCTCTTCAACAGCCAGACATAGCTCAAAGCATCCCCCACCTAGACCTTCATATTCTTCAGGAATAAAGATACGAAATATGTCAGCCTCGGCAAGGTCCTTCATTATACCCCACGGGAACTCTTCCCTCTCATCTAACTCCGCTCGCACCGGCAGTATTCTCTCCTCAGCAATCCTTCTTGCCAGACTCTTGAGCGTTTTTTGCTGCTCATTTAGAAAGTACTCCAAGATAAATCCCCCCTATCGGTTGATTGCCTATCAATAGTTGTCAGGGAAAATAGGTACACATAACTGTGAAACGAAAGTTAACAATTTGGTTTTTCTGGCAACTGTTCCAGAGGGTGTTTCAATTAAAATCGACTTATTATAAGCTGAGCTACATACTTACTGTCAAGTAATAACTAATGTTGACACTAGAGGCAGGGGCAAGTTATAGTAATCTAGTATCTGCATACTTCACACACCTTGTACAGTGGAAGTACTAATAGGTCTAGGATACAATAAGTCAGTAGTTCAATAGAAAGGGGGTGAATGCCGTGGCAGCAAAGGCTTTTGTTCTAATTGAGACAGCCGTGGGTAGAACTAAGGAGGTCACTTCTGCCATTAAACAGCTAAAGGGAGTGAAATCGGTTGATGGTGTAACCGGACCCTATGATATTATTGCTATAATAGAAGGGGAAACCCTCAACGATATCGGCGACCTAGTCACTGGTAAAATCCACCCTATTACTGGCATTTCCAGAACAGTAACCTGCCTAGCGCTATGAGCCACCTAAATCCGCCGCCTTTTAGGTTTCAGACCTGAGCCAGTCAGGGCGACTAAAAGAAGGAGAAATAGATATGGATTTTGAACTTAACGAAGAGCAAACTATGGTTCGTAATGCTATGCGAGATTTTGCTGAGAAGGAAGTTGCTCCTGTAGCGCGAGATAATAATCGCTATGAGCGCTTCCCAGCGGACCTCGTGAAAAAACTAGGAGAAATGGGATTTCTGGGACTCAACTTACCCTCTGAATATGAGGGTGGGGGGTCTGGTTATATGTCCTACTGCGTTATGCTTGAGGAGCTCGCTCGCGCTGACCTCGGATTAGCTACCAGTGTTTCCTCACATATCTCTCTAAGTGAGAAGACTATCTTACAATGGGGTACTGAGGCACAGAAACAGAAATACCTACCACGCCTTGCCAGAGGTGAGATGCTAGGTTGCTTAGCCACGACTGAGCCTAATGTAGGAAGCGATATTTCTAGTGTTGAGACTTCTGCAACACTTCAGGGGAGCGAATGGATATTAAACGGCAATAAAATGTGGATCAGCAATGGCGGAGTAGCCGGCTTAGCCATCATTATCGCCCAAACGGATAAGAGTAAAAAAGGCAAAGGCCTAACCGCTTTCTTAGTGGAGAGGGGTACCCCGGGCTTCTCTAGCATGGATATTCACAATAAACTTGGGGTACGCTCATCAAACACCGCTGAGTTAGCTCTAGAGGATTGCCATGTACCTCAGGAGAATATGCTGGGACCATTAGGAAAAGGTATGTCAGTCGCTTTGTCCGCTTTTGACAGCGCTCGCCTAGGTGTAGCCGCACGCACCGTTGGCACAGCTCAGGCATGCCTTGATGCCTCTATTTCCTATGCACAAACTCGGAAGCAGTTTGGTAAACTTATCGGCAGTTTCCAGTTGATACAAGAGATGATAGCTGATATGAGTGTGGAAATTGAAGCTGCTCGTTTACTTGTTTACCGTGCTGCTGCTCTCAAGGATAAAGGCAATCCTGCTACCGTGGAGACCTCAATGGCGAAGTATTATTCCTCAGAGATCGCTCTAAAAGCAGCAAATAACGCTATCCAGATTCATGGTTCTTATGGTTACTCTGACGAGTATCCCGTAGAACGCTATTTCCGAGATGTCAGGGTTTCCACTATCTTGGAAGGCACTTCTCAAATGCATAAGTTGATTATCGGGCGCTCTAAGACTGGTCTCAGTGCCTTCGTTTAGATTTAAGCCAGGGTTTCCAACTTCATCAATACTTCATTTATAGTTTGCTCAGCAGTAGAAGCACCACCGGTGATACCTACATGGGAACAACCCTCAAGCAAGGAGGGTTGAATTTCTTGTGCAGTCTCAATTAGACATATTTTGGTTACCGTAGCACATAACTCAGCAAGACGATTGGTATTAGCACTACTATGGTCACCGATAACGAGCATCAAGTCTACCCTATTAGCTAACTCAATAGCTGCTGCCTGCCGTCTTCTAATATCGTGACATATAGTGTCAATAATCCGCAGCTCGGAATCTTTAGCCAATGCAGAGTCAATAATTTTTTTTACAAACCTGGTAAAATGAGCCGGTATCTGGGTTGTCTGGGATAGAACGCCTAAACGGCGAGGTAAATGGTCAAATTCAGCTATAACCCTCTCATCTAGTGTAGCCACTCCCTTACCATTAGCCCAACCAAGAATGCCCCTGACCTCGGGGTGGTTAGCATCTCCATATATAATAACAAAAAAGCCGGACTCAGCTAATCTTCGAGCCGCAACCTGAGCCCGGTAAACAAAGGGGCAAGTGGTATTAATTATGTGAATATGCCGAGCCCGAATCTCCTCTTCTAGCTGTGGGTTCACCCCATGGGTGCCAACAGCCACCGTGTCTCCCTGTATATCATCCACGCTCTTGGCTACTCTAACACCAATCTTGGCTAGTCTTTGTAGCACCTCTTGGTTATGCACCACAGCCCCCAATGTCTCCACCCCACCACGCTCACCGGCAACCCTCTCCAGAATATCGATGGCTCGCCTAACCCCAAAGCAAAATCCTATTTCAGCCGCTTTTTCAATCTTTAATGCCATCTAGCTTCCTTGCCCGGCGTAATTTCCCCGATATTCCAGGGGAAGGAGTTCAGCTATACGCCCCATTATAGAATTAGTAACTTCGGCAAGCTCCGCCTTAGTCAACCTACTACCAGCCGGGGGCAGAGAGAAAGGGTGTCCAATATTAACTGTTATCTGAGGGCGATGCAATAACCAAGTTACCCCCTTAATCTTCTCTGTTCCAATAATACCCACCGGCAGAATAGGCACACCACTGCGTAAGGCTATTAGTGCCGAGCCATAGAAAGCAGGCTGCAGCTGACCACAGCGGCTCCTCATCCCTTCAGGGAACATAACCAAGACTAGACCTTCAGCTAACACCTGGTTTGCCTGGCGCAGTGCCCTCCTATCCAGTTGCCCTCGGTGCACCGGAAACGCACCAAAGCCCCTTATAAAGTAACCAATTACCTTAAAACGAAATAACTGCTTTTTAGCCATAAATATCACTTTCCGGCCAAGGCTAACACTAAGTAGAGGCGGGTCAGCTAGATTAAGATGATTGGCTACAACTAGCAGGGGTCCGTGGCTAGGGATATTCTCTTTGCCCCTGACCTGGCACCGGGTCAACAGGAGCAGTAGTATTCTTACTATTATTCTACCTATATAATAGAACCAGGGCATTACTCTGTCTCCATAGGGGATGAAATTAACAGTTGTTAATTATACCTTACGGCTAAGAGCAAGGGCAAACAAGTATGGAGATTGAATAACCTCAAGCCCCTTTAACTCCCTGTTTAGAGGTCATTTATCACGGGAAGCTTGAAGGGGGGAGGTTAATAAACAACCTCTGATTATAAGTCTTGATTAAATTTACCTTTTATTACATAATACTCAAGGGGAGATATGAAAAGGCTAAGCATTGGTAAAATAAGAGGGCTGCAACAGATTGCCAACCCAGATGGCATCTTTACTATCTGTGCCATGGACCATCGCGGTTCCTTACGTAGTATGATTGATGAGGAGCACCCGGGAGAGGTCAACTATGAAGAAATGGTTGAGCGCAAGCTGGAGCTATGCTCTGCCCTGGCTGAATATGCCAGCGCCATTCTACTTGACCCGATATTTGGTGCCGCTCAATGCATTAATCACAGCGCCTTACCTAATAATACCGGGCTCCTGGTTAGTATAGAAGCCACTGGCTATGGTGGTGGAAAGGAACACCGCATAACCAAGTTGCTTGATGGGTGGAATGTTGAGAAGATTAAGCGAATGGGTGCCTCAGCAGCGAAGATTCTGGTCTACTATCGTCCAGATTTGACCGAGCTGGCAAGTCAGCAGTTAAACACCATTAACCTGATAGCCAGTGAATGTATAAAATATGACCTCCCCTTCCTGGTAGAACCAAAGAGCTATCCCATAGGTAACGAAATTAATAACTCAGCGGAGTTTGCTGCCCTGAAAGAGCAGCTGGTGATTAAATCTGCCCAAGATATTACCGCCCTACCCATAGATGTGCTAAAGGCTGAGTTTCCTGCTGACCTGCGCTATAAAAAGGATAAGCCTGAACTAATTGAACTCTGTCACCGGTTAGACACATCATCCCAAACTCCGTGGGTCATCCTGAGTGCCGGGGTAGACTTTGAGCTTTTTTGCCAGCAGGTAGAAATCGCCTGCCAGAGTGGAGCCTCAGGCTTCCTGGGTGGTCGTGCCATCTGGCAAGAGGCAATGCATATTGACGATGCCCAGGAAAGGATTCAATATCTATCAACAGTGGGGGCAGATAGGCTAAAAAGACTAACTGAGATAGCTAGCAGATATGCTGTGCCATGGTATAAGAAACTTGGTCTATCCGCCCAAGAACTGGGGCAAACATCGGAAAGGTGGTATGAACAATACTAAAATCGGAGGAGTGGCTATGATTGCTACTATTACTCTCAATCCCTGCTTAGATGAGCATATTACCGTGCACGGACTGGTTGTAGAGGAGACTAACCGGTGGTCTAAACTGTATCGCTATGCCGGAGGCAAGGGTATAGATGTGTCACGAGCTATACACGAGATGGGTGGCAGAACCATAGCCTATGGATTCATCGGCGGTCCCGAGGGTAGAGCTGTAGAAATACTGCTTGATGAAGAAGGGGTAACATTCGGCTTCACCCCTATTAAGCAGGAAACGCGCACCAATTTTATTATTACTGATACCAAAACCACCCAGCAGACAAGGATTGATGCTCCCGGTCCACGTATCTCAAAAAAAGAGCTGGAGAGGTTCTACCGGAAAATGAGGTGCATTCAACCCCGCCCAGACTTAATAGTTGCTGGCGGCAGCATCCCACCCGGCATCCCGGCTAACATCTACTACGACATAATCTTGGAAGCTAAGGGCTATGGGGTAAAAACCATTCTGGATTCTGAGGGTCAATGGTTAGAAGAGGGAGTGAAAGCTAAACCCTACCTCATCAAGCCTAATGTCCACGAGGCTGAAGGATTACTCAAAACAAAACTCCCCACCGAAGAGGCAATCATTGAAGCAGCCCTTAACCTAGTTGAGATGGGCATTGAGATAGCAGTCATCTCCCGGGGAAAAGAGGGCATTATTGCTGCTACTAAGGAAAACATGGTGAAGGCAGTCCCACCCCCAGTAAAGATAAGAAGTGCTGTGGGAGCCGGCGACTGCACTATAGCTGGTCTTGCCTTAAAGTTAGTTAATGGAGAGCCACTAGTAGAAGCCTGCCGCTTAGCAGTAGCTATGGGCACTGCCACTGTATTGACACCCGGCACCGAACTGTGCCATAGAGCCGATGTAGAAAAACTGCTACCCCGAATCATAGTCAGCGAGATGACAACCAGGCAGCGAGCTAAAACATTTTTTACCACCGGTAACAACAGCCGTTTACCGGGGAGAGATTGATAGACAATCTCAATCCCTTTTATTATCCTGCCCTGTTATCTCTCTGAGAGCTAACGAGTAGGCTGTAAAGGCTTGAGAATCAAACACCACCAACACCACCTCCCTGAGAGAGGTAGCCCTCTGGCGAAGAAAGGCATCAACTGCCCTGATAGCCACCCTTGAAGCCCTATCAACCGGATAGCCATAGGCACCGGTGCTGATTGATGGGAAGGAGACACTAGCTAAGTTGTTGTCTGCTGCCAGTTTTAAGCTCTCATAATAGGCACTAGCCAGCAATTCAGGCTCCCCTTTATTGCCTCCGTGCCAGACAGGACCAACGGTATGAATGACATAACTTGCCTTAAGATTCCCGCCGGTTGTCATTACTGCCTTACCTGTTGGTAAACGCCCTTGTCGGGCTACGATTTGCTTGCATTCCTCCAAAATGGCAGGACCCCCTGCCCTGTGGATTGCCCCATCCACTCCACCACCACCCATAAGGCTAGAATTGGCAGCATTAACTATAGCCTCGGTATCCTGCTTGGTAATGTCCCCTTGAATTAGGCGCAGTTTTGCCTGATTGATGATAACTTCTGCCGCCTGCTCCTCCATATAGTTAACCCCCTTTTATTGTATTATAAAGGTTTCACCAAAAAACTGTGTAATAGCCCAAGATGGTTAACCAAAAAAGACAAGTTAGAGGAGAAAAGCCTATAATCCTGGTTTAGCTTAGCTGAAGCGGCCAACGATTAAAACTTAACTATTTGTCCACATCCAGAAGACAACGGCATTTGACGAAATCTCGGTTTAGGGGTAAACTTACACACTGGGTGGTTCAATATCGGGGGGGGATATACAGGCGGTTAGTTCCATCAAGACATTAGGAGAGAGATGAAAAGCATACTTTCACCGGGGAGCTACTATTTTTCAGGAGATGAAGCCATAGCTGAGGGAGCTATTGCGGCACGATGTGGTTATTTTGCTGGCTACCCAATTACTCCAGCCTCTGAGATTGTGGAGAGGATTTCAATTAGGTTTAAAGAGACTGGAGGTGTATTTATACAGATGGAGGACGAGATTGCATCCATCTGTTCCATTATCGGGGCATCGTGGGCTGGGGCAAGAGCCATGACGGCTACATCAGGACCCGGTTTTAGTCTGATGCAGGAGGGGATGGGGCATGCCATCATGACGGAAACGCCAATTGTAATCATAGATGTTCAGAGGGCAGGACCTGGCCTAGGCCAAGCTACCCGACCAGCAAGCGGGGACATAATGCAAGCCAAGTGGGGTTCCCATAGCGACCGCCAAATCATTGCTCTTTGCCCATGGTCGGTACAGGAGGCATATGACCAGACTATTGATGCCTTTAACCTTGCTGAAAGATACAGAGTTCCTGTTATCCTTCTCACTGATGAGGCAGTCGGTCATCTGCGGGAGAAAATGGATATAAGAGAAGATGTAGAGATATTTAACCGAATGAAAAAACCAGGGGCAGCCCCTTTTGGTACCGAGGAAGATGATGGCGTCCCGCCGATGCCCACTTTTGGTGAAAGGGAAAAGTTGCTAGTGACCAGCTCCACGCATAATGACTATGGCGTCAGGAAAACAGATGACCCCCTGGTTCAGGCAAAACTGGTCTCAAGATTATATAGCAAAATAATGAATAATAGAGAAAAAATCATTGACTATGATTCTTGCTATATGGAAGACGCTGAAGTAGTAGTGGTTTGTTATGGCTTTACGGCAAGGAGCTCGCTATTCGCCATTGAAAAGCTGCGAGGTGAAGGTAAAAAAGTGGGAATGTTCAGGCTAAAGACTATATGGCCCTTCCCTGACAGGTTAATAAGAGACATTGGGTCAAGGGCTAAAAAAATACTCGTTCCCGAAATGAACAAGGGACAGGTTGTAGAAGAAGTAATGAAATATGCCTCTTGCGATGCAATATTATACTCTCAAACGAATGGGGAGGACATACACCCGAATGCGATTATAGAGCAATTGAGGAGGCTTGTATAATGACCAGAGATTTGGAACAATATTTACGACCCGGACTAGTTACCGCCTTCTGTCCCGGTTGTGGTGATGGTATTTTGCTGGGGCTCATCTTAAGAGCCATTGATGAACTTAAAATAAACATTGATGACATGCTGTTTGTCTCAGGCATAGGCTGTGCTGGCTGGATACCGAGTCCTAACTTCAACGCTGATACTCTTCATACTCTGCACGGCAGAACTATTCCCTTTGCCACTGGAGCCAAGATGTTTAATCCCAAATTACAGGTTATGATTATTAGCGGAGATGGTGACCTAGCCGATATTGGGGGGAATCATCTTATTCATGCCGCCCGCAGGAATATAGACCTTACCGTCATATTGGTTAACAACTTCCTTTATGGGATGACTGGCGGTCAGGTTGCCTGCACCACGCCAATGGGTGCTTTTACAATGACAACCACCGAAGGCAATCCCTACCGTCCCTTTGACCTTCCCAAGCTTGTGGATGCGGCTGGAGCCACCTATGTGGCAAGATATTCGGTAACCCAGCCTTTGGCATTGATAAGCAGTATCAAGAAGGCAGTGCAGACTAAAGGGTTCTCTTTCATAGAAGTTTTATCACCCTGCCCAACCCAATTTGGACGGCGGAACCAGCTTGGAAGTCCCACAGATATGATTAAGTTTTTGATGGATAAGTGCATTATGAAGGAGGAGGCTGAAGGATTATCGCCAGAAGAGCTGGAAGGAAAGATAATAACGGGGGAATTTTCTGATGGCAGAAATTAGTACTCAGGTCAGGCTATGCGGTTTTGGTGGGCAGGGAGTTATTCTAGCCGGAACGATGCTCGGCTATGCTGGCATCAATGATGAGAAATGGGTTGCCGGCTCAAATTCCTATGGAGCAGCCGCCAGAGGCGGAACCTGTCGGGCTGACGTTATAATATCGGATAAGCCAATAAGCTTCCCCCATGTAATTGAAGCAGATGTTTTAATTGCTATGTCTCAGAAGGCATATGATGTTTATATTAAAAATGTTGAAACGGGAGCTGGAATCGTTATTTATGACGAGCAGATGGTTTCACCTAAGGAGATTAGCGGTTTAAAACAGATAGGCATTCCCGCCACCAATGCAGCCATTAGAGAGCTTAACAGCAAACAAGTGGTAAATATAGTCATTTTAAGTTCAGCCGTAGAAATAACTAAAATAGTCAATCGGGATGCTCTCATTTCTGCAATAGAAGAGAATGTTCCCGAAAGGTTTAAGGCTCTGAATCTGGAGGCAGTTGAGCTCGGATTTAAGCTGGGAAAGTAGACTAACAGTAAAAGGGATGAATAGAAGGGGCCAGTAATATGGTAGTAGAGGGAAGAACACACATACCGATAATAGATACTGAAAAGTGCGATGCTTGTTCAGTTTGTGCCAAAGGGTGCCCTGCGGAAATTATTTTTGAGATGAGGAAGGAAGAGTCAAGCCTACGCGGGCGTGTATATAAAGAAGTAAAAACCGCGCCATCCATAAACGTAGATAAAATTTTTGATATGCCGCCTTGCCAGGCAGCATGTCCTATTCACCAAGATATCAGGGGATATATAGAACTTATTGCTGAGAGGAAATATGAGGAGGCATTGAAGTTAATCAGGGAGACCAATGCCCTTCCCTCAGTCACCGGATATATCTGTAGTCATCCATGTGAAGAAAAATGCGTAAGAAACCTAGTTGACGAGCCTGCTTCTATCAAGACGTTGAAACGATTCGTCGTAGATTTTGATGATGGAAGACTAGCCCCACCACAGGGGGGACGGAAAAAAGGGAAGAAGATTTCAATTATCGGCTCGGGACCAGCAGGGTTAGCCGCTGCCTATGAACTAGCCAGAATGAGCTATGAGGTAGATGTTCTTGAAGCCTTTAGCCAGCCTGGTGGTATGCTCTGCTGGGCAATACCCCCATTCAGATTACCTAGAAATGTATTAAACCGAGACATCAAATACATTGAGGGGATGGGTGTTACCATAAAAACCAACGTTAAGTTCGGTATAGATATGAGTTTGCCTGACCTTAGAAGAGACGGGGCTGATGCAATCATCATGGCGATAGGAACCCATGAAGGCTTAAAGATGGGGGTAAAAAATGACCTATATGCTAGGGGATATATGGATTGTCTTACCTTCTTAAGAAAATATGCCAGCGGTGAGCCAGTAGACCTTGGGAATAAGACGATTGTTGTTGGCGGAGGAAATGCAGCGATTGACTCAGCCCGCTCTGCTTTACGCTCCGGAGTCAAAGATGTTACCATTCTTTATCGTAGAAGTTACGAGGAAATGCCCGCCGACCGGGATGAATTGAAAGAAGCCCAGGCTGAGGGGATTAAGATAAACTATTTAGCTATGCCAGTCAGAATTATTGGAAGAGACGGTGAAATCCAGGCACTTGAATGTATAAAGACTAAGCTTGGTGAGCCTGATGAGTCAGGGCGAAGGAGACCTATTCCAATAGAAGGCTCTGACTTTATTATGAATATAAGCTCGATTATTTCAGCTGTAGGGCAGCGCCCTGACCTTTCATGGAACCAAGAAGGGTTATCCTTTAATCTTTCACCAGGGAATACTTTCATTGTTGATGATAGCTGCCTGACTAATATAGAAGGTGTATTTGCCGCTGGTGATGCTGTAAGTGGCCCGACAACGGTAGTAGAAGCAATGGCAAGCGGCAAAAGAGTAGCTAGGTCAGTAGATAATTATCTATCTGGGAAATAACCGGAGAAGCTATGAAAATCAAAGACTGCGAGTTAACAATAGTAAAACGACATAGCGAAGAAAGTCTGGAGGTAAGCGATAGACTAAAGGGGAGTCTACTGGTAAAGCAGGGTTTTGATGAGGAAACAGCGGTAGAGGAGGCCAAGCGTTGTCTGGGGAACAGTCGGTGTGAAAGCTGTGACCTCTGTCGCTTGCTCTGCCCTGACTTATGTATAACAAGAAATGAAATAACAAACGAGATTGAGATAGATTACGACTTTTGTAAGGGGTGCGGGATTTGCGCCTTTATATGCCCAAAAGGAGCAATTAAAATGGTACTGGAAGAATAATGAATTCATTAATTCGTGGCTGGCTCAGGGAGACAGCAACTGACCCAGTGCCGTGGGAGTTACCTATCAAGGAAGAATGGATATACCGCAATAAAAATTTTGGGGGTCTTTACCTTATCGAATGATTACTCCCCAATATCTTTAGACAAAGAAGCCTATTTTACAAAGCTAATTTTGGGCAGTTAGCTCAGTTGGTTAGAGCACTCGGTTCACATCCGAGAGGTCGAAGGTTCAAGTCCTTTACTGCCCATTTGAATGATAATAGGTTGTAGGTTGAAATACAGTTTTAAATGATGGTGATGTTCCCCTAAAGCCACGTATACACTATAATTATACGTGATTATCCCTTGACAGTAGGTAGGAATGCGAGGTTGAATTAGACGGTACTGACAACCCTGTGTTACAATAGTATAGTAGGTCGCCCAAGAAGGCAAAGGGGGGCAATATGTCATTGGGCATAGTAGTTAAAGTCCCCGAAGGGTTAGTACTAGCAGCAGAGAGCAGAATAACACTAGGGGCACAGCTCGTTACTCCACAAGGCACTCAACAAATACCTGTATATTTCGACAACGCTACAAAGCTTTTAAGTTTTTCTGCGCCAAATACTACAGTTGGGGTTGTAACCTACGGACAAGCAGTGATTGGTCAGCAGAATCCACGAACTGCTGCAAGTTTTCTCCCTGAATTTGAAGCTAATTTGCCAAAGGAGCGTTTGACTATAGCTGCATTTGCTGACAAAATAAGTGAATTTTTCTTGAAGCAATGGCAAGCAGGGATGCCATCTGATGATAAAATCCCGAATATGACATTCGTAGTTGCTGGATTTAATCTCGATGAAGTATACGGTCAGGTTTACCTTGTAGAAATACCACGTATTCCAAAACCGACAGAACGAAGTAAAGGTAATGAATTTGGTATTACATTTGGCGGGCAGCATGAGGTAGTTTCTAGGATAATGATGGGTTACGATGTAAGATTACCTGACGCATTGCAGAAAGGTCTTAACCTTACACCTGAGCAAATAGCGAAATTTGGAGCACTTATTAAGCAGTTTCAACTCCCGATTCCATTACAAGTATTAGCTTTACAGGATGCTGTTGATTTATCGTGTTTCTTTATCCGTACAACCATGGATGCCCAAAGACTTTCCATCGGCATAAGAGGTGTCGGTGGAGCCATAGATATAGCAATTATAAAACGTAATCAGAATCTTCAATTTATCCAACGGAAGCAAGAGCATGGTGAATTAGAGCGTAACAATTAAGAGTCTTCGAGGAGGTTAAAGATGGCGCAAGAGTTAACGATAGAATATAATATGGAAAATTGGAAAGAAGCGACCAAAGACTGGAGATTCATGACGTATTCTACAGAGAAATACGGAGAAGTACCTGGTACATTGTATCTTTGTGGTGTTTCGCCCCAAAATGAATCATACAGTCGAGCCAATTTCGAACGTGACCTAAAGAAAGTTAGTAGAAAACGCTGACGATTAGTATACGTAAATTCGTAATTGTTAACTGAGTGGAGTGGTTGATATGTACATAAGGAAGGGTGAGGTTGGTTCTTATATTACCCGTTATGTACATATTGGGATTGCTTCACACGCAAGAGGTCACTGGTTCAAGTCCAGTATCGCCCACCATGAAGCTAAAGGAAATTTGTTGACCACTTGCATAAGCGAAATTTAAATAGTGTGCAAAGCTATTCTACATCAATTGCACCGGGCGGGTTCTCCAAAATGAACGAATGCAAGAACAGACAAATCTTGAGTGGCTGCTTGAGGGGTTTAAGTACGATCTGGAGCTTACGGTAAGACCCAAGACAGTAAAGTACTATTGTGGAGAAACCCAACGTTTCCTTCAATGGACACGAGCTACCTTCTCTCTCACCGAAATCGGACTCATATCTAAAAAACACGTTCAGGCATTCTTTCACCATCTAGCTACTGGGGTGCCCCCATTTTTAGTACCACCTACAATGAGAGACTTCCCGCTTTCTCCAGTGGTTGCTTGACCTCTGTTACCTGGTTGTTTTCGTAGTATCGTCTGGTAAACTCTGCCGGAGTCAGGTAGCCCAGTGAGCTGTGTGGCCGGTAGTTATTGTACTCCTGCCTGAAGGCTTCCACAATAGCCTGTGCCTCAGCACCGTTCTGGAAGATTTCACGATTCAGACATTCATCCCTCAGCTTATCGTTGAAGCTCTCAATGTAGCCAT
>Ga0265594_1000162_pt1 | contig 53155 bp, 50 predicted proteins | sample saktaG_11_FD_190147 | JGI IMG/M metagenome (GOLD analysis project Ga0265594, IMG submission 190147) | Saline water microbial communities from Sakinaw Lake, British Columbia, Canada - sak_2011_5_24_80m | ecosystem: Environmental > Aquatic > Non-marine Saline and Alkaline > Saline ...
AATTAGTTTTAAACATAATTATTTCCTTAATAATTATTACTTCTATGAACACACTAATGTCTGTTGGTAATTATGTGTAAAGTAATTACTCAATTATATTTCAAGGGTTTTTATAGTAAACTCAATTATATTTTGAAATTAATGAAAATTATACTATTTTGTGTAACGGTTAGTATAAGAATAGTAGCCGATTTTGGGCTTCATTCCTGTCAAGTTACAAGAAAGTTGGAGCGGGCTACAACCCTTGCATTTACTACTGAACCGGCTATTATTTTTATACATTGTTGTATGCCGTTTATTCTTCATTTGAAAATCATTGGTACAAAAATGTAAGCCCAAATATTATTCAAAGCGTGAAAAATCAGACTTGGATAAATGTTGTCAAATTTCACATATAGATAACAAGTCAAAATTGACCAAGCTAACATATAAACTGTCAACCCAGGTCCAAAAAACTGTAAATGAACTAAAGAAAATAGGATTGAACTTATAATAATTGCAGGCCATTTTCTCATTCTCTCTTTAAGCATCTCTACTATATATCCTCGAAAAATAGTGTCTTCAGTTAGCGGAGCAAGAATTACTGCCGTCAAAACACCCCAATAAATATCTTGGTTTTCTTTTTGCTGTACAGGGAAAGACATTTTGTCTCCCCAATACATAGGAATATTGAGTAGCCTAAGAATGCTTTCTATTAAGGGATAGCAGAAAATTGCAATTGAAACGCAAATCAGGGAATAAATTAACCCTTTCCCAGAAATTGAGTATCTGTAACCTGCCTTATGAAAGCTCAGTCCTTTATTCTTTAACAAAAGAAAATAAAAAGCTACTGCAATTCCTGTTGAAAATGTATATAACAATAAAGAAAATATTCGACCCTGAGAAATTCCTAAAAAGGTTTTGAATTCCAGAATTTCAGGTCTAAAAAATTTGTAAGCAAGTGTCGTCAGGACTATGCCCATCGGGGCTAAAACGAATATCCACCACACAGGTAATTTTTGTGACGTTTCAGTTGATTTATTCATTTCATTTGTCTTTGTTTATTAAATGGCATACAACGGTTTGGCTATGTGTAGGGCGGGTTTTCGAAGCACTTCACTTTCAAACCTGCACTAAGCCAATTCGTTTATTCATATTTTCTTTTTTTACGCCAATCGTCAAAGACGAATTAGCGGTGTTGCAACGAAGAACTGCGGTTGGAATACCCACTGAACCCCGCATTACATATAGCTTTTGTTATGCGCATGTAATTTTATCCTCAAGCTAAAGTTTTAATAAATAACGCTTATTTCAGAAGCATAGAATCCTTCATTTTTCAATTTTTCTTTTACATCATCTGACATTTCATCAGATACAATTTCTTCAAATTTTATTATGCCATCACTGTGCCCTTTTGCTTTTACTCTTTCCAATAAGTCTTCAATTTTTGATTTATCAAAAAGCACCTGTCCAGTGACATAGGGACCATAAACTTTATATGCATTTGAGGTGGTAAGAAAATGAACCTGAACGCTACTTTTATGCAATCCATAATTCCAAAACATAAACTCAGTTGAGAACCTAAGCTTTTCAGCATTTATTTCATTAATTTTTTCTTCTATTAGGCTGATTTGAGTTTCAAACGATGCGATTTTTTGTTTTAACAATTCTGCCATTAATTTTCCAAATTCATCTTGCGGTAATTCTTCTAATTGTTTTATGTGGTCTTTAAGAACGTTTTTGTAGCTAATATGCAAGCTCTGTAGTCCATGTATGTCAAATTTTGTTAAGTCCATAATTTAAAATTTTGTTTTTAATGTTTTACTATTATAAGTTGGATGTTTGATGCGTTATCTAAATCATTTTTAAATTCTTCTTCATCTCTTATGCTACCTAAATCATACACAACAAAAAGTATATTTGAATATTCCTTTCCATAAGCTTGAATATCTGCATTGATTTCATCAACAATTTCTTTACTCTTAGTCCGAGTTTTTGAAAGCTTTACTTCAAGTGCCAGATTTAACTTATACATGATAAAATCAGGAACAACTTCTTTAACCGAGATACTAACTCTTCCTGTTTCACGCCCATAATCAATCCCTTTATTTAATCCCTTCCCAATATATAATTGTTCAATTGCATTCTGAATTTCCATTTCTTTTTGTGGCTCATTGAAAATAACTTTTCTGAGATTGCTTTGAATGAAATATTTTAAATTTTTGATTTCGTCGTTTTTAATCTCAGATTGGTTTCTGAGAAATGACTCTAAAATTGAAAGGTTTGAATAAACAGAATCAAAATAATGCTTTTGCTGAATAGCAATTGTGTCACAATTTCCAGGCACTTTTTCTAGGTCATATAAGTCCAAAATTGTTTTTAGTTGAATAACCTGCGCAACTTCTTTTATTAGCATGTTGTATTTACGCATAAACTCCTTGTAACTGGAGTATTTCCAAATATTCGAGTCATCGCCTTCAAGACTCATCCTCATTGCATCCTTTAGCGTTGTAGCAAGAGATAAAAATTCTTTTAATTTTTCATTAGTCTCTGTTGTCATTCTCTCTCTTTATTATTGCGCATAACGGTTTGGCTATGTGGAGTGCGGGTTTTCGAAGCACTTCACTTTCAAACCTGCACTGAGCCAATTCGTTTATTCATATTTTCTTTTTTTACGCCAATCGTCAAAGACGAATTGGCGGTGTTGCAACGAAGAACTGAGGTTGAATTACCCGCTGAACCCCGCATTACATATAGCTTTTGTTAGCCGCTTTTGTTTATTCAAATATCTTGTTCATGTCTATTTTTAGTCCTGCAGCTTTCATCTCCTTTGATAGCATCATTTTCCAACCATCACTATTGTCTACACCAATATATATTATTCCGGTATAATCGGATGGAATTTCAATATTGTCTTTGACAAGACCTACAACATTTTTACGACCAAGTTTTCCAATAAAATAGCCTAATTCAAATATTACATTCTGTCTTGCTCTTTTATGCAATTTTTCCTTATCATCAGCTTTTCCACCTTGGTCATCAGGAGTTAATAAAACAACGGCAAAAGCAACATCCGAATACTCTTCAAATTTTTCAATTATTGTTAATCCTTTACTTGATTGTTCATGCAAGATTATTGGTTTTAATCCTAACTTTTCTAAAAATCTAGCAGTCGTTTCTTTAAGTTCATTATCGTGCCCATGAACTAAAAATATCCTATTAGAAACGTTTTTCCCTTTTCCTTTTTTTTGAGATGTTATTTGAGGATTTGGGTCAAAATCTTCTTTTGTTTCAATTACTCCAATTGCTTCATCAATCATGTCTATTAAAGGCAGAATTAAGGACTGTCCATATGGTGGGTCAAAAATCATTGCAAAAGGGTCAACATTTTGCATAATCATTCCACCAATCGCTGGAGGAGGTGAAATTGTAAAAGTTTTTAATGCTCCTGCTCTTAAAACTAAATTTCTAGCATTCCTTAATTTTTTATTTATTTGGCTTCTTGTATCAACAGCTGGTTCTCTATTATACCAGATTATTAAAAGGTTTTTAAATTCTTCCAGTTCGCTGATATATTTTGATTTATTATCCATTTTAAAGTTAGATTATAGTTTCATCGTTACAATTGCAGGTAACTACTTCCTAAACGACATATTACGTATAGAACGCCATATTGGAGGATTATACGAATAAATCATTCGTTTATTTTTTCCTTATCCGAAAAAATGAGATCTGCAGGTGAGATGATATTTTGCAGATTTTTGATGGAAACATGTGTATATATTTCAGTTGTCTTTGAGCTGCTATGTCCAAGCAATTCTTGAATGTACCTTAGATCAACGCCTTGTTCTAGTAAATGAGTAGAGAACGAATGTTTCAGGGAATGAACAGTAAATGGCTTGTTAATACCAGCTTTTTTCAGATTTGCCCTAAAAATATTTTGTACGGATTTAGCAGAATATTGTTTTCCTTTTTCTTTGCTTTCAAAAAGCCATATGGAAGGTCTATAATTTCTGTAGTATTCTCTCAGAACGGCTAAACAGGTTTTCCCTAGAATAGTGGTTCTATCTTTTTTTCCTTTACCTCCTTTTATGTGTATTAGCATACGATCACTGTCGATATCTTCTATTTTTAGATTTAAAATTTCACCTAATCGTAAACCACCAGAATAAATTATATGTAAAATCGCCTTATGTTTTATGTTTGTTACAATAGATAATAATCTTGAAATCTCATTTCTACTCATCACTTTAGGTAACGTTCTTGGCTTCCTTGGTCTTGGTATATCGCAAAAAGTTTTCGGTTTTCTCAGTACTTTTCCATAAAAGAACTTTAACTCATTGATATTTTGTGATACAGCAGAATAGGAAGGTTTATACTTTTCAATGTACTTAACCAAATAATCTTTAATCGCATCTTTGGAAAGAGAGCAAATTGATGAATCGGAGTTTTGCTTGAAAAAACTATTGAGATAGTACAAATATGTTTTTATCGTATTCTTCGAATAGTCTTGTAAAATCAATTCCTTTTCTGCTTCTCTTAAATAATCCATACATCAAATCCTTATTTATTGCAAAAAAGATGCACTCAAAATTTACCTGTCAATGAAAATATATACTATTACTCTCGTTCCCGAGTGCACAAACTTAGTGAAAAATGTCCTTCTGGGATTTCCCGCTTCATTTAATAAGTAACGCAAGATTCCAATCTTGCGAACTCAACATCAGTCTTCGTTTCACTACGCCTTGACAGATCGGTATGTTGAGTTACAATGTAATGGTTTCTTTAAGTTATAACAACCCCTATCCCTAACCCTTCCCCCTATCAAATGGGAAGGGAACTGCTTGCTACAAACGGAGATAAGTTTAGTGGGTTGAGATAATATCGAGTATTCCATCCGTTTTTAAACAGACTGCCAACTTAGTAACGAGTAATTAACTAATAGTTAAAAATCAACTAATCCTTACATTCATATTTATATAACACAACAAAGAAATATACGCTGCAGAAAAACATCACAATGGAGAGAGGAATAGCTATGAATGGATATTCAATATTCAGATTCCATAACCACATGAAAGTGTCTGAAGTGAAATAGTTGATAACGAGAAAGGTTCGAATTATTATCGCAAATACACTACCAAGTATCGCAAGCAGAAGAGCTGTTTTGAGTTGTGGGTATTCTTTTCGATCAACTTCATTATGAAAAATGAAAAAGAAGTATAGTGAAAATAAACCACTCAACCAGGGAATAATAACATTAACGAAATTCGAATTTACAGGACGGATAATATGAAACAAAATAAGAAATCCTTTGAAAAAAAAGATGAAGCCGAGTATCGAGCCCATCAGAGCCAATATCGTTGCATATCTTAGTTTGATCTGAGATTCTTTTACGTGTTCTTTGTAAAAGTATAAATAAAAAAAGATTAGAGTGATACTTGCCAGAAGTGACAGCACAGTATTGATTCTCGCGATTGATAAATTTCTAAAAAGTTCTATAAATAATGTTGCAGCCAGACGTGTTACAAAAATATAGGATATTCCAATTATGACAAACAATGTTGCTTTTTTCATATTCATGAATACTCCTTTGCTTTTCGTTCCCAAGTTCAAATTAGTAACGAGTAATTAATGTTCTATCTCATGCACCACCCACACATTGGGTTCAGTATATTCACCAAGATTGGACTTTACGTCAATATGAATTTGACTTAAAGCTCCTGGTACAGTATATTCTCCGGATTCAATAAAAGTCAGACCAGTCCATTCTTCCCATTCTCTGATACTCCCTGGAATATACATTGCTTTATGACAGGGCTTTACGATCTTTCCACCGTTTTTCACATGAACTCGCAGCCAGGGATCAAAAGGAAGTCCATCCTCTCGTTGCCATGTGATATACTCATCAATCGAAGTGAGCGGGTATTTGCTTTTCAAGCTTGGTCTTATTGGGAATGTAAGAAGTGAAAAATTATTTATCCTCGCAATTCTTATTAATTCATTCACAATTAGAGTACTAAGTCCCTTTCCCTGAAATCCCTTCTTAACTGCTATCTGCAAGCCAGTTAAAGCATTAGGTTTGATGCTATTTTTGTAATCTTCAATACCCTTTTTAAGCACCCAGTCCCAACCCTCGTCAGGTAGTTTATTAATAGCTTTATCCCAGTAAAAAGGAATACAGTTCGCAATCCCAACGATTTCATCATCGATGACCAAAGAAATTTGAAATTCGGGGAAAAGGTCAAAAAGAGAAGACCAGTACTTATTTGCAACCGGATCGTGCATCATGAATTCTGGCCAGAGAAGTTTTGTTATCTCATTCTGCTTTTGTTGGTGATTCGGTATATTGCTGACAAAAGAGTATTTATTCACAGGTTTAGATCCTACTTTCATGTAAAGCTTCAATAGGAAATGGTAATTAAATTTTAACCTTCCATATTGCCTTCTCCTCAAATAGGAGAAGGTTGGATGAGGTTTCAAATATGGTTAAAATTCAGTTAACGTCATTTCACAATTGACTTATCCTACATACTATTGATCGACATCTTCTCCAGATTTTCAATGGATTCGGCAACAGCTTCTGAGAGAGTGGGATGGGCAAAAACAACTTTGAGTGCTTCATCAATAGTCATTCCAGACTGAATAATGATAGCACCTTCTGCGATGAGCTCTGTTGCCTGAGGTCCAATAATGTGCATGCCAAGGATTTTATTACTTTTTTTATCTGCAATAGTCTTAACGAATCCGAAGACATTTCCCAGACCAAGAGCTTTACCATTCGCAGAGAAAGGGAATTTTCCAACTAATATTTCCTCGTATTGTTTTTTTGCCTGAGCTTCAGTGAGACCGATTGAGCCGATCTCAGGATTTGTAAAGGTGCATCGAGGAATATTTTCATAACGAAGCTCCTCGATCTTGGATTCAGTGCCCACGATTCTGTTTTTGATGATCTCTGCTGTCAGAAGTCCTTGCTTACTGGCTGTATGAGAAAGCAACATTTTTGCAGTTACATCCCCTATCGCAAAAAGATTGGGCTGATTGGTTTCAAAATTATTATTTATCGTGATCGCATCTTTTTCTATATTGATTTCAAAGTTCTTACACTCAATCTCGAATACAGGAGCTCTTCCGACACTGAGAAGTATTTTATCCGTCGTGATTTCCTTTCCATTTGAGAGTGATATCTGCAGTTCGCTGTTTGCAGATTTCCAACTTTCTACCGCAGTGTTTAGATGAATTTTGATTCCAGTCTTTTTCAAAGCCATTGCCAATCGTTTGGATATTTCCTCATCTTCTGTACTTATGAGTTGTGGAAGAAATTCAATAATCTGAACTTCAACACCCAATTGAGCAAAGATTGATGCAAACTCACAGCCGATCACACCACCCCCGACCACAACCAAACGTTCAGGGAGTTCCTGCAATCTCAAAATATCTCTTGAGGAGAGGATATTCTCACCATCGATCTTAAATGTAGGAAGCTCCTTTGCCTTGGAACCGGTTGCTATTATTACGTAAGATGCTTGTATTGTTGAGGTTTCTGTTGAGATAAGATAGGAGTCACCATGCTTCACTAATGTATTCACAGTTTCATTTATAACAGGAATTTGGCGTTTTTTGAATAAAAACTCTAATCCTGAAACAAGTTTTTCAACTACCTGATTTTTTCTTTCATATATCTTTGCGTAATCGTATTTAGGATTTTCAATGGAGAGTCCGAATTCTTCAACATGATGCAACTCCGAGAAAAGATCAGCAACTTTAACGAGTGCTTTTGTAGGAATGCATCCCCAATTAAGACATACGCCGCCAAGACGTTCCTTTTCAAAAACCACTGTGTCGATTCCGTATTGCTGAAGACGTATCGCTGTAACATATCCTCCAGGTCCCCCACCGATTATTGCTACTGTATGTTGTTCCATAAGTCTCACCTATCCTTCATATAATTCTGTGCATATTTGACGTAATGCTTTGCAGAAATAAGAATTTTTTCGAATTGCTCTTCAGGCACATCTCTTTTTATTTTTGCAGGAGCTCCAAGAATGAGTGAACGGGAAGGTGCCTTGAAATTGGCAAGAATGATGGCTCCTGCACCTACGATAGAGCCATTTCCAATTATAGCTCCGTCCCAAATAATAGCACCACTTCCGATCAGACAATTATCTTCGATAGTACACCCGTGAAGAATGACATTGTGACCAACCGTAACATTTTTTCCTATGTTAAGAGGTGCAGTAGCTGTTGTAACATGCAGAACGGAATTATCCTGTATGTTAGAGTTTTCTCCGATCTTAATATAATTTACATCGCCCCGTACAACAGAATTGAACCATACACTCACATGATCTCCCAGAGTAACATCTCCAATTACCTTTGCCCCTTCTGCGATGAATACTTCTTTTCCAATTTTGGGTTCTTTCCCTAAATATTGTAGGATCATAAATGCTCCGTTAATCTGGTTCCTTTTATTTTTAAGTGGGTTGATATACTTGAGTCCACTCTAAAAAGTTCAATTTAAGAAATCGAGAAACCGTTGAAACGGTTAATGCATTTTTTTGTTTCATTAACCACCAACTTAAGTTGGTGGTTAATAGGAAGATAGCTAATTGTAACCGATTCACTTGTCCCGTTAAATCCTTATTCATTTAACTGGGATCGGTTTCCAAATATTTGATGCATTTTCTAACATATTTCTAATTACACACTTTTTAGAGTAAACTCATACTTAAAATCTGAATATCCAATTAATCTTTTATATAGCCAAAGGCATAACCACCTTTGTGAATCAATTCAATAAATTTGTCATCATTTACAGGAATTGCTAAAAGTTGCTCAAGATTTTCATCATCATTCTGCCAGGAGTACTTCACCTCGCCGACGAAGATCGTGTGATCTCCACTGCGAACCTGCGTGATAGTTTTGCATTCAAAATTGGCAACAGCATCAGCAAGAACAGGAATTTCGGTTAGTTTGCCACGTCTGGTTTTTATTCCGAATTCTGTAATTTTATCAACATTTCTTCCTGATTGCAGTCCGCATTGCATGGTCTGTTCAGCCATATTTACAGAAGGAATTGCGAGTACAAAATTACGATTTTCTGATAATATTTCATGAGAATAGCGGGTCAAGCCCACAGAAATTGCGAACATTGGCGGCTTGATAGAAGTCCTCATAAACCATCCTAGCGTGATAATGTTTACAGGTCCGTCTTTGGGTTTGGAAACAGCAAGCGCAAGTCTGGATGGTCTGTTCATACGCTTTACTGCATCAGCATAATTACATTGTCTCATAACAATCCTTTCTTTTTTCTGAGGAAAAGTTCCGTTGCGATCAGAAGTATCGCAATAACTGCGAGATACCACTTTTTCCACAACTCAATATCTCGAAAGATTTTTATAATTTTGAACTCCCGCTGGACTCTCAGCACTTTTTCAAAATCCATTCGAGAGATGAGCATATCTCCATTTGTCTTTGAAGCAATATATTGCAAGTATGCTTTTTGAATTCCGTGTGTACTTTGCTCCAAGGTGAGTTTTTCAATAAGAACTTCTCCTTCATCATTATAAATATTTTTTCCAAGAGTCGTTTCAGCAGAATAAGTATATTTTCCAGATTTGAGATCCTCTATATATGCTTTGTAGGAATTATCTTTCTCAAGAAAGAATTTTTCTGCAACAAGAGAATCATTTTGAAGGATAGTTAATTTGATATCCTGTCCATTCACAAGATTCATTTTTTCATCAAAAAGATGAGCGGAAAATTCGATAGTTTCTCCTTCAAGATAGTTCATTTTATCAGATGAACATAAAAATCTTTGTGAGATATCAGCATTCAGTAACCATTGAGCAATATTTATAATAAAGGTATCGAACCATGGCTCATCCGGTTTTTCCCACATTTTCCATCTGAAGAAATCATAACCTGACCACTGCAGAATATGACCTTGCAGATATGATGAAAAAGCTATGACCGGATTTTCAGAAAGGATGTCTGCTTGAGCGATAACCTCTGTTTGTGGTTTTTTTTCATAAAAATAGGTGATGATCGGAGGGAGCGCATTCCAGAATGATGCAAGAGCTTCATCACGATTGACTAAAAAAGTTTGATAATTTCCCATTGCTGCTGTCGGGATGATGGTCGTTTTAACTATTTCTCGGAATCTAGTAGTTTGCAAAGGTAGAATGCTGCTAAGTTCAGGATCGATCTTACCAAGATATAGAATATTACCACCACGAGAAACAAAATTCTCAATAGCCAGAACGGATTCTTTATCAAAATTGAATGTATCCGAATTGTGCAGAATGAGCACATCTGCTTCACTAAGTTTTTCAAGCAGAGAAGTGAGCTTATTGTCCTGAAAATATCCTTCTTTTCTTTGCTCGAGCAGTGAGGTTTCAAAACGCTCGTTTTTCATCAAAGCCCTGTGAATAAAAGTTATATCCCAATTTGCTGAAGATGTTATCAATGTGAATTGTGCTTTATCCTTTACCACACTTACAAGAAATTCTCTTATGTTATTATCAAGAGTATATTCCTGTCCGTCTTGCAATTGTACCTCTGCAAACAGCTTTTGGTATCCCAGTACAGAAGGAGTGAATGAAAGGGAGAATTGCCTTTGATTATCACTTTTGGGGATCTGTTCTTCTTCAAGCAATCTGTCATTTTCGTCGTAAATGGATAATGTAAATGGGATTTCATCAGGAATTCCTGAAATTCGGTATGATACCTCGGTTTCCGTATTCAGATATACCTGATTATTTACCAGAATTTCATCAAGTGAAATATCGATCATTTCATCATCTTCTCCTAAAAGAATAGAGAAAACTGGAAATTGAAGTTCGTCAATGTATGGATATGAATTGTTATTGTGCTGGAGTCCATCAGAAATGAGTATCACATCAGAAATATTTACAAATTTGGAACCTTCATTGAGTTCCTTTAATGCCAAAAAAATGTCAGTAGTTGTGGAATCGTGTTGTAATCCATTACTAAAGGAAATTCTATCATGAAGAATATTCCGCTCATCAAGATAGGAATTAAGTTCTTGCTCCCAATGAGTTGCTGCAAGAGATTTACTTTCGTCAGAATTCAGGGGTTGAAGCATACTCATACTGGAGTCAACCATAATGATTGTGGTTGGAGGAACTTTTTTTGAGCGGGAAAAGTGGAGTGTTGGATTAAAAATGAGCATGATCACAATCGCAAAAAATAAGAATCTTAATATGCCGAGAATAAATTTAAGATTGTTGCTTATCGGTGGATTTGTGAATCTATAATAAAAGAAGATGATGATTCCGGAAAGAATGATGAGAAGTGTTGCCAGGAGGTTCATTTGTTCCGTTTATTTTGAAATTTCTTAAGAAGATTGCGTGCCGCTTTCTGTTCAGCAGCTTTTTTGGATTTTCCACTACCCCTGGATGAGTACTTTTTACCTACTGAAACCTTTGCATAGAATTTCTTTTGATGCTCAGGTCCGGCTTCTTTTATTATCTCATAGATTGGATTTTCAGCAAATTCAGTGTGGCAGAATTCCTGTAAACTGCTCTTATAATTTTGAAGATCAGTGTGTGATATCAGTTCATCAAAATTTGAAAGAATGAGATTTTGTATTACGTATTTGGCTTCTTGATAGGAGCTATCCAGAAATATCGCGCCAAAGAGTGATTCCATGGTATCAGCAGTAAGTGATGAACTCTTTTGGCGAGTAAGATTGATTTCATCCTCCTTTACAAGGATATATTTTGCTAATGCAATCTCACTGGCTTTTTTGTTCAAATAAATCCTACTAATTATTTTCGAGCGCTTTTTTGTAAGGAATCCTTCATCTTTATCATGATATGTTTTGAACAGATATTCTGTGATGGATAATTCAAGAACGGAGTCTCCGAGAAATTCAAGTCTTTCGGCAATCGAATGTTCGTTTTCTTGATTATAGATGGATTTGTGAGTTAGCGCTGCTTCTAAAAGGTCATTATTTTTGAAAAAATAGTTCAGTTTTTCTTCTAATTGGGGAAGTGATTTCCTCCACTTTTCGATTTTTATGGGATCAGCTTGAGGATGAAGAACAATCTTATCATACTCAATCATCATATCGCTTGAAAACCAGTGTCGCGTTGTGACCACCGAATCCAAAAGAGTTTGAGATGGCGTGTTCTATTGTTAAAGGAATTGTTCCTTTCGGGTTGTAATCCAAGTCGCATTCCGGGTCGGGATTTGTGAGATTAATGGTGGGATGTATTTTTTGATCTTGAATAGATTTCACAACAATAATTGATTCCAATGCACCTGCAGCTCCAAGTCCGTGACCGAGCATCGATTTGCTTGAATTTACTTTTAATTTGTAAGCATGATCTCCAAAAACAGTTTTAATTGCTTGGGTTTCACTCTTATCATTAAGCGGAGTTGAGGTGCCGTGGGCATTGATGTACTGCACATCCTCAGGAGAAATTCCTGCATCCTTAATAGCATTCTGCATTGCATGAGCACCGCCTTCTCCGCCGGAAGCGGGCATAGTGATGTGGTAGGCATCGCAGGTCGCACCATAGCCGACAAGTTCACCAAAGATCGTGGCGCCTCTGGCTTTTGCGTGTTCATATTCTTCCAGCACAAGAGCTGCTGCTCCTTCAGCAAGGACAAATCCGTCACGCTCTTTATCAAAGGGTCTGCTGGCTGTTTCAGGTGAATCATTCCGTGTGGAAAGAGCGCGCATCACAGAAAAACCGGAAAGGGTTAATCTCGTTACAGCAGCTTCAGAACCGACTGCTATCACAGCATCAGCATTGCCATATTTGATTCCTCTATATGCCTCTCCAATGGCGTGTGCACTTGATGCACAGGCAGAAATTATACTGAAATTGATACCACGAGCGTTATATTGTATGGCGATTCTTCCTGCTGCAATGTTAGCGATCATCATAGGTATGAAGAAAGGGCCGACCCTTTTGGGTCCACGTGTAAGAAAGACTTCAGTTTGATGCTCAAATGTTCGGATTCCTCCAATACCTGTTCCAGTGATGACACCCAATTTATCCGGATCGATCTCTCCCTCGAGTCCGGAGTTTTCCATCGCCTGTGTGGCTGAAGCAATTGCAAAATGGCAAAATCGATCCGTCCTTTTTACTTCTTTTGCGTCAATGTAATCATGAGGATCAAAATTTTTTACCCTACCCGCTATCTTGGAATCAATATTCTCGAGATCCATATCTGTAATCAGTTCAATACCGGATTTTCCCTCACACAGATTCTTCCATGTGTCTTCGACGTTTAAACCAAGCGGATTAACTGTACCAAGACCAGTTACAACTACTCTTTTTAATTTCATAGAATGGTGTCCTTTCCGCCAGCTGGCTGATGGAATATACCCCACAGGCTGTTTTACCAGCATGTGGGGTTATGGATTATTTGTTTAATTTTTTGTTGAGATATTCGATAGCAGTGCCAACTGTAGTAAGTTTTTCTGCATCTTCATCCGGAATTTCAATATCGAATTCCTCTTCAAATTGCATGATTAACTCGACTGTATCAAGAGAATCTGCGCCGAGATCTTCAATAAAGCGTGCTTCTACAGTTATTTCAGCTTCAGTCGCGCCCAATTGTGTTGCTATGATTCCTTTGACTTTTTCTTTGATGCTTTCGTCCATTGTTTTCTCCTTTAGTTTAAGGTTTCTGTTATATCATTCCACCATCTATTATTATTGTTTGACCTGTTATATAATCTGCATCTTCGCTACTAAGGAAGAGAACGAGTTTGCCCACATCCTCTGGCGTACCGAAACGTTTCATTGAAATGTTTTCAAGATATTTTTGTTGAATCTTTTCGGGAAGAGCATCTGTCATAGCTGTACGGATAAAGCCGGGAGCTACTGCATTCACATTGATATTTCTGGATGCAAGCTCCTTTGCCACAGATTTTGTAAAAGCAATGATTCCACCCTTTGTAGCAGCATAGTTTGCCTGACCAGCATTGCCGATAAAACCGATCACCGAGGAAACATTTACGATCTTTCCATAACGTTGCTTCATCATATATTTTGCAGCTTTTTGTGTACAGATGAAGGTGCCTGTCAGATTTACATTCAAAACTTTATCCCAATCATCTTTTTTCATGCGAATGAGCAGATTGTCAGCGGTAATACCTGCATTATTTACCAGAATATCAATTGAGCCAAACTGCTCAAAGATACCTCTCATGAAATTTTCAACTTCTTCTTCAGAAGTAATATTGCACTGTGAACCAACAGCTTTCAAACCCTTCGAAGTAAATTCGTGCACAGTTGCATCAATTTCCTCTTGAAGTATGTCGGCAATTACTACCTGCGCACCTTGCTCGGCAAAGAGACGTGCAATGCTCTTTCCAATACCACGAGCGCTTCCAGTAATGAGTGCAACTTTCCCATCAAATCGATTCATGTGTTTTTCCTAAATATTTTTGAATGCATTGATGACTTTTTCTGCATCCTCAAGGGTGTTGATCGTGTATCTGTTGGTGTCTTTATTTATAGCTTTGATCATGCCTGACACAACACGTCCTGGACCGAATTCAATAAAAGTATCGATACCATTTCCACACATATATTCAACCGACCTCACCCATTGGATAGGAGAAATAATTTGCTTTGTTAAATTGTCAATTATTTCATTTTTATGTTTTTCTGGTTTTGCCGTATAATTGGAAATGACCGAAATATCTGCGTCTGAAAAATTGCATTTTTTCATCTCTTCAACGAGCCATTCGGCTGATTTATGAATAAGTGGCGAATGAAATGCACCGCCAACAACCAGTTCAACTACTCTTCTCGCACCAGCTTCAGTACATTTGTCCATTATTTCAGCCACCGCTTTGTTTTCTCCGCTGATCACGGTCTGAACGGGTGTGTTGAAATTTGCTGCAACGACAACTCCAGTGCTGTTTTTACAAAAATCAATAATGATTTCTGCATCAAGTCCAAGGATAGCTGCCATTTTAAAAGGTACTCCACTGCCCGCTTCGATCATGAAATCACCACGCTTATGCACCAGATAAAGTGCATCGAGCCAATCTAGAGAGCCAGCCGCGACGAGTGCGGAAAATTCTCCTAATGAGTGCCCGGCAGTAAAAGCAGGGATAATATCTACATGATCTTTGAAATAATTATAAGCAACCACACTATGAAGCAGAATTGCCGGCTGAGTATTGTGAGTTTTCTTTAACTCATCCTCAGGACCTTCAAACATTATATTTGTGAGGTCATACCCTAGCCGGTCGTTAGCTTCTTTAAAAAAATGATTATATTCAGGAAGCTCGAAGAATTCTTTAGCCATTCCAACATACTGAGCGCCTTGGCCGGGAAAAACAAAAGCAAAATTTTTCTTGATCATTAATACCTCAATAGCACACTTCCCCATGTAAGTCCAGCTCCAAAAGCATCGAGCACAATAAGATCACCACGGCGAATACGTCCGTCTTCTATTGCTTCTGCAAAGGCAATTGGAATGCTTGCAGAGGATGTATTGCCATATTTTTCTATATTTATGATGACCTTCTGAGGAAGAAGATGGATTCGTTTTGCAGTTGCATCAATAATACGTAGATTTGCCTGATGAGGAATAAGCCAATCTACATCTTCGCTGGTGAATCCATTTCTTTCAAGTATCCTTACAGCCGCATCCCCCATGGATTTGACTGCGATCTTGAAGATCTTATTTCCTTCCATATACACCGTGTGCATATTCTGTTCAACAGTTTCTTTTGATGCGGGATTGCGAGACCCCCCACCCTGTTGAATGAGCAGATTGCCATAACGTCCATCTGAAGAAATATAGGTGTCGATGATCTCAGATATCTCACCTTTATGTGCTTGAGTGAGAAGCGCAGCGCCGGCGCCATCACCAAAAAGTACGCAAGTGTTTCTGTCAGTCCAGTTCGTGATTTTAGTAAGTAGTTCTACACCAATAACAAGTGCATTTGTCGCAGATCCATTCTCGATGAATTGCTTTGCAATAGTTAAGGCATAAATAAATCCAGTACATCCTGCGGAAATATCAAAAGCAGGACAATGAGGAATGCCCAGTTTGTTTTGTAATATGCACGCTGTAGAGGGAAATGGATGATCAGGAGTCACAGTTGCCACAACGATAAGATCAATATCTCTTGGTCGAAGAGAAGATTTTTTAAAAAGTTTCTCACATGCCTTGAACGTAACATCAGAAGCGGCAGTATGCTCATCAGTTATTCTGCGTTCAACCATCCCTGTACGCGTGCGGATCCATTCGTCAGAGGTGTCAACAATTTTTTCTAAGTCCTTATTTGTAAGGACTTTATCAGGAGCAGCCATAGCAACTCCATCAATTTTAACTCTGATATCACTCACCTTTGTTCTCCATCTTTTGTCGGTAGTATTCTTTAATGTGACTTAAAAACTTAGATTTTTTAGAAAAACTTGCAAATTTGATAGCATTGGAAATTGCTTTTGCATTGGAGCGTCCATGAGCAATAATTGAAATTTCATTTACACCAAGTAGGAACCCACCCCCATACTCAGAGTAATCCAATTTTTTCTTAAGATGTCTGTATGCAGGATAAGATAATATTGCACCGATCTTTGCGACCCAGTCATCCTCGAATTCCTGCTTGAGTATTTCGAAAAGAGAAAATGCTACTCCTTCGACAGTTTTCAGCATAATATTTCCGATGAAACCATCGGAGATAATAACGTCTGCTGCTCCTTTTAGAATATCTTTACCCTCAATATTGCCAATAAAATTTATGGAATTGAGATTCTGCAGTTTAGCATATGCTTCAACAGTTACTTCATTACCTTTTTTACTCTCTTCACCAATATTGATGAGAGCAACACGGGGTTGTTTTTTCTTTTGAAAGTATGCTGAGTAGATGCTTCCCATTTCTGCGAATTGCACGAGATTGTCTGCATTGCAGTCAACATTTGCACCGACATCCAGCAATATTTCTGGTTCTTTTATAGTTGGAAGAGAGATTGCAAGGGCTGGTCTTAAAACTCCCCTTATCCTTCCAAAATAAAGCAGTGATGCAGCCATAACAGCACCTGTAGAACCAGCACTCACCAGAGCATCAGCTTGACCTTCTTTAACGAGATTCAGCGCTTTCATTAATGAAGAATCAGCTTTTTTTCTGAGTTCTGATACTGGTTTTTCCGAGATATCAATAACCTCTTGTGCATCAATAATTTTTATTGCGTGTTTGGGATAATAATATTTCTCCAGGGCTTTCGCAAGGATTTCTTCCTTCCCTACCAGGAAAACCTTGGTGCAGCATTTATTATTGATCGCTGATACTGATCCTTCGACTTCTGGGAATGGAGCTTTATCGCTCCCGAATGCATCAACTGCAATTCTCATAAAATTTATTCTGAAACGGTTATAACTTTCTTGCCTCTGTAAAATCCACAGTGAGGGCATGCGTAATGAGGACGCATGGTTTCTCCGCAATTGCTGCATTTGATCATCGGTTCTGCAGCTGCTTTATAATGCGTTCTTCGTTTACGGCTTTTGGACTTCGACCTTTTCTGCTTTGGCACTGGCATCGAATACCTCCGAGAATAATTATAAATATACTTTCATAACTATTTTTTATTTATTGAATCATCGAATTTTTTGGGCTGGAATATTGTGTCAAGTTTAATAGAGTTTACTTGGCATACCCCCAAAATTTTTCATATTCATGACACTTTAAGGAAAACTTATTGAATATCATCCGTATAAATAGTAAAAGAAAGAAATAACCATAATAGTTAAAAGCACTGTCACACTGAGGTTCTCGAAGTGGGACAGACCCTTCGACCAGTCTGCGCTCCGCTCCGCCTCGACAGGCAAGCTCAGGGTGACAACAGCAAGGATAGATACAAATTGTGTGATGATTTTAATATGAATTATGGGTTACCAAGCTGGGGCTTGGTAACCAGAATTTAAGAATTCTCCGCAAACACTTTATTCATGCACTATCCAGAGAATCTTCATCGAATTTTTGGGGGTATCCCTGTAATAGAGTTTACTTGTTTATGGTTCATAAATTGAATGAAAGTTAATCTTTAAACAGAATTTTGATATTGAACACGTATAAAATAATGTTGCATTTTGCTGCTATTTTTTACGGATGTGTAAAACCATTAAAACGGGTTGAGTAGCATAATTTCTTTTATAACCACAAATAAATTTGTGGGCTGCTAATACATTAAATTCAAATTTTATATGTCAACCAAGCAACCCATAATTTCAATTATGGGAAAATAAAGCATGAAAGATAAAACCATTTCAATGGTTTATCCAAATAATATTATGCATTTTCCGCAATAAATCCCGCTTCGTCATAATTATTTAAATGAACCTAATAACCTGCTCGATTTAGTAATTTTATCCTCAGAATATTCAAAGCAATTTTCAATTTCTTTTGCAGTTTTATTCCCTTGATCATTATCATAATAGAGTTCAGCGATTGGTTCGCCCTTTGTGACTTCATCTCCAACCTTTTTTAACAACTTCAATCCTGCAGCATGGTCGATTGTGTCTTTTGTCTGCTTTCTGCCGGCTTTTACCTCGATAAGCGCATAACCTATATTTTTGCTGTTGATGTTCTTTATATATCCTGTTTGTTTGGCATAAATTTCTATTACATGTTTTGGTTGAGGAAATAGTGCGTAATCATCAATCACTTGGGGATTTCCGTGCTGGAGTTCAATGCCTCTTCTGAAGCGTTCAAGTGCTTTTCCACTCTCAATTGCCTGATCAATAATTATCTCGGCCTGTCCGAAGCTTTTCGAAACTTCGGCTAGGATAAGCATGTCAGCAACAAGTTTATAGGTCACTTCTTTAAGATCAGGTTCCATATTTCCCTTCAGAAATTCAATGGCTTCAATAACCTCGATAGCATTACCGATATATCTTCCAAGAGGGGCATTCATATCAGTAAAATTAATGGTGATTTTTTTATCGAATTCCTTCGCTATCTTACTCATGGATTCTGCAAGTTGATGAGCATGTTCCATTGTTCCGATAAATGCGCCGTTCCCTACTTTTAGATCAATAACAAGTCCGTCAATGCCGGAAGCTATCTTTTTGCTCATAATACTTGCCGTAATAAGAGGAATGCTCTCAACAGTACCTGTTACATCACGAAGAGCATAGATTCTCTTATCTGCTGGTACTATCTTATCTGACTGCCCGATGATGGCAAAATTATTTTCTCGTACAATTTTCTGAAATCTATCAAGCGAGATTTGGGTTTGGAAACCGGGGATCGATTCAAGCTTATCCAGTGTGCCACCTGTATGACCGAGTCCTCTCCCTGAAATCATTGGAACCATGACACCGCATTCTGCTGCAAGCGGACCGATCATGAGTGATAATTTGTCACCCACTCCGCCTGTGCTGTGTTTATCAATACATCTTCCCTGAGATTCTGGGAAGGTCAGGGTTACACCGGAATCGATATACTCTTTTGTCAGCCAGTAGATTTCCTTATCGCTCATACCGTTAAGAAGAATTGCCATGAGCATTGCAGACATCTGGTAGTCTTCTATTTCGCCTTTGACAAAAGATGAGATGAAATATCTGATTTCTTTCTGTGAAAGTGGATGTCGATCTCGTTTTTTGATAATTATCTGCGATGGATTCATAAACTATTTTGTGATGACAAATTCCATAACATCATCATTGTAGTATATTTTGAAAAGAGCTTGTTTTTTGAATTCCAACCGCTCAAAGAAAAGATAGCCGCTTTGCTGAGCTTGTGGACGTATCGGTTCAAACAGAAAGGATTTCATCATGATATTTCGGATTCCGTCCAATCTGGTTTCGTATTCCTCTTTCAACTCCTCATGATCTTGATCATCAAAATTCATAAAATAATTAAGATCAAAGTACTGATTATCTCCATACATGATCTGCACGATCTGTTGAGGACCGAAAATTGAATACTGCTCACCCTTGTCATCGATCATCACAAAGGCATCTTTATCAATATGCATTTTCTGATTTGTTTTATTACGAAGGATTACATAGAAGACCATAAAATAGTTTTCAAGATTTGAAGGCGAATCGTTCCAGCTTGAGGGTTCTATCGCAATGTTATAATCTTTATGAGTGATCACCGCATAATTTTCCTGAATTTTTACATTATGAGAGCGAATAGGAAGGATCTTCGGTGCACAGGCAGTTAATAACAACAATAGGATTAGTGAAGTAATGATATTTTTTTTCATGATCTATTCTTCATTATTTTCATCTTCTGTATTTTCTTCAAGAGTATCGTTTCCGCTCATTTCTTGATCGAGTTCATCATTCTCAATGCCATTTCCATTTTCATCATCTTCAGGAATATCATCTTCTTCGTGAGCTACACGGGCAACATCTGTAACTTTATCACCCTCATTCAGAGTTATTAGCCGCATTCCCTGAGTGTTTCTGCTGATCACAGAAATGCTTCCCACATGCTGTCGTATCACTTTGCCGGAGCTTGTTATGATGATCAGATCGTCATCATCAACAACTTCTTTTACACTTACGAGATTGCCATTTCTTTTTGTGGTTTTTATAGTGATGACACCCATGCTTCCGCGCTTAGTTACTCGGTAATCAGCAATTGGAGTGCGTTTCCCGTAGCCATTTTTACTTATAGAGAGCAAAGTACCTTCACGTTTTACGATGACCATTGAGACAACTTCATCAGCATTTCGCAATCGTATGCCGATAACTCCCTGTGAATTTCTTCCCTGTGCTCGGACATCGGTTTCGTGGAAACGGTTGCTAAAGCCGTTCTTCGTTGCAAGAATGACATCATTATCACCTTCGGTGATTCGAGCATCAATAAGTTCATCTCCTTTGATGAGCTTGATCGCGATAATACCGCCGGTTCGGGGATGAGAAAATGCTGCCAATGCTGTCTTTTTGATTATCCCATTCTTAGTGACAATAGTTACAAAATGCGGAAGTTCAAAATCACGGACAGTGACATATGCTTCGAGCTTTTCATTTCTTTGGAGCTGTAGAAGGTTCACAATTGCTTTTCCACGTGCTAACCTGCTCACTTTAGGAATCTTATGCACTTTCAGCCAATGACATTGCCCAAAATCTGTAAAGAAAAGTATAAAGGCATGTGTAGATGCTACAAATACGTTTTCTATAAAGTCCTCTTCTTTTAGATTGGAACCTGTCAACCCTTTTCCACCACGTAGCTGTTTCCTGTAAGTCCGAATAGGAAGTCGTTTTATGTATCCTTCATGGGAGATCGTTACAACCATTTCCTCGTCAGCTATCATATCTTCAGTCTCAATATCTGCAGAGCCCTCAAGAATGGTTGTTTTTCGATAATCATCGTACTTTTCTTTCATTTCAAGTACTTCAGATTTAATGATCTGCATGCGTTTTCCACGTATTTCAAGAATGCTTTTCAGTTCTTCGACTGCCTTTACAAGCTCTCGGTATTCAAGCTCGATCTTCTCACGTTCCAGCCCGGTTAGTTTCTGAAGACGCATTTCGAGTATCGCTTTTGCCTGGATTTCTGTGAAACCAAATTTTTTCTGCAGGTTTGTATTTGCATCTTGCGTGCTGTCGGATGCTTTGATCGTTGCAATTATCTCATCGATATTATCCAATGCGATACGGAATCCTTCGAGAATATGAAGCCGTTTTTCTGAATTATCCAGTTCATATTGAGTTCTGCGTACTACCACTTCGTGACGGAAATCAATATAATTTTGAAGCAGTTCTTTCATATTAACAACTTGTGGAATTCCACCAACAAGAGCTCGGTTATTCACGACAAAGCTTACCTGAAGCTGAGAATATTTATACAGTTTTTTCAGGACAGAATCTGCATCGGAATTCCTTTTTATTGTAATGACCAGTCGCATTCCCTGTCGTCCTGATTCGTCTCTTAGATCGCTGATGCCCTCAATTCTCTTATCTTTGACCAGAGCTACAATTTTATCAATAAGCAATGTCTTGTTGAGTTGGTATGGAAGTTCTGTGATAATGATCGCTTCCTGACCGTTATTTTTTGTCTCAATAGAAGCTTTGCCTCTATTGATAATTTTGCCGTATCCTGTTTTGAAATAATCGCTGATTCCTTGTTTTCCGATGATGTATCCGCCGGTTGGAAAGTCCGGACCCTTCATATATTGTATCAGGTCAAGTGGTTCGAGTTCAGGATCATCGATAAGTGCACAGAGCGCATCACAGGTTTCTGAAACATTGTGGGGTGCCATATTAGTTGCCATTCCCACGGCAATACCGGACGAACCATTTACAATAAGGTTTGGAAATTTTGAAGGAAATACCTTTGGTTCTTTTCGTGTGTCATCATAGTTTGATTGGAAATCAACTGTATCTTTGTCGAGGTCAGCCATAAGGTCAACTGCTGCATTATGCAAGCGCGCTTCGGTATATCGCATTGCTGCAGGCGGATCGCCGTCCTGTGAGCCAAAGTTGCCTTGTCCCTCAATAAGAAGATACCGCAAACTCCATTCCTGAGCCATTCTCACAAGAGTCGGATAAATGACCTGTTCACCATGAGGATGGTAGTTTCCAGAGGTGTCACCTGCGATCTTTGCACATTTTCGGAATCCCTTTCCTGGTTCGAGTTTGAGCTCGTGCATTGCATAAAGAATTCTTCGCTGTGAGGGTTTCAATCCGTCACGTACATCAGGCAAAGCTCGTGATACGATTACGCTCATGGAGTATTCCAGGTAAGCTTTTTTCAGCACATCATCAATTTCTATCTGTTCAATTCTTGATCTATCGTGAATCATGTATCCTCCAATTATACATCAACTTCTACATATTTGGCATTTTTTTCAATAAATGCTCTTCGTGGCTCGACGTCACCACCCATTAGGATCGTGAAGATACGATCAGCTTCAATTACATCATTCATTCGAACTGCGGTGAGAATTCGTTTTTCAGGATCCAGTGTCGTTTCCCAAAGCTGGTCTGCATTCATCTCACCAAGACCTTTATAGCGTTGAATACTCACACCTGTTGACCCAAGCTCTTTCAAAACTTCATCCCGTTGATCTTCAGAATACACATACCTGGACATTCTTCCTTTCTTGAGGAGAAATAGAGGTGGACGCGCAATGTAAATATTTCCATCTTCAACAAGAGTCCGCATATACCTGAAGAAAAAAGTGAGCAAGAGTGTGGCAATATGTTGTCCATCAACGTCGGCATCAGCCATAATAATGACTTTGTGATAACGAAGTTTTGATTTATCAAATTCATCACCGATACCTGCGCCAAGAGCTAGGATAATGGGTTGTATCTTTTCATTATTAAGAACTTTATCGATTCGTGCCTTTTCTGTATTAAGCATTTTTCCCCATAATGGCAGGATCGCCTGAAAGGTTCTATCTCTTCCCATTTTTGCAGAACCTCCTGCGGAATCACCCTCAACAAGAAATATCTCGGTTTGTGTCGGATCTTCGATGGAGCAATCAGCAAGTTTGCCGGGTAAACTTCCGCTTTCAAGTACAGATTTTCTTCGTGTGAGTTCTCGTGCTTTTCTTGCAGCTTCTCGGGATCGAGCTCCCAATATGGCTTTATTCGAAATTGATTTTGCTTCCGCCGGATGCTCTTCAAAGTATTCCATCAGTTTTTCATATACAATGGAATTAATAATACCATCAATATCAAGATTCTGCAATTTTGTCTTTGTCTGTCCCTCAAATTGAGGATCTTTCAGCTTCACGCTTATAACGGCGGTTATTCCCTCTCTGATATCTCCTCCCTGCGGAGTACTTTTCTCATTTTTTGAGAGATTGGAATTTTTAATATATGTATTAACAGCACGTGTTAGAGCGGATTTGAAACCGCTCAGATGTGTACCGCCTTCGATCGTGTTGATATTGTTTGCAAAGCTCAGAATTGATTCCTGATAGCCATCATTATACTGAATAGCAACTTCAAATTCAGTGTGATCCCTTGTGCCGGATATATAGACGGGTCTGTTGAAGATAACTTTTTTGTTTTCATTCAGATATTTTACAAAAGAAACGATTCCGCCATCATATTTGAAATCATGCTTCTCATCGTGTTGCTTATCTTCCAGTATGATTCTCACACCTTTATTAAGGAATGCTAATTCACGAAGTCTTACAGAGAGATAATCAAAACTAAAAGTAATATCATTAAAAATTTCTTCATCAGGCATAAAAGTGATTTCAGTACCAGTATTTTTTGTTTTTCCAACAATCTCCAAAGTAGATTTTACTTTTCCACGCTCATAATATTGTCTGTATATTTTTTTATCTTTATAGACTTTTACTTCAAGCCATTTTGATAGGGCATTTACTACTGAAACACCAACGCCGTGCAGTCCACCGGAAACCTTATATGATTTGTCATCAAACTTTCCGCCGGCATGTAGCATGGTCATAACTACCTGCAACGCTGGTATTTTCTGTTCTTTATGTATGTCAACCGGGATTCCGCGACCATTATCAATAACAGTTACAGAGCCATCGGTATTCATGATAACATCAATTCTATTACAGAATCCAACCATTGCTTCATCAATGCTGTTATCAACAACTTCATAGACCAGATGGTGCAGTCCTCTTTCGCCGGTTCCACCAATATACATAGTAGGGCGTTTACGTACTGCTTCCAGCCCCTTCATTACTTTGATTCGAGTCGCATCATATTTTACTACCATTTTACCTCGATTTGCTAATTTTCATTCAGATTTTCCAGTAAGGAATCATACTCGTCTTGTTTTGAATTTATTGTAGAAGGAATTTTACCCAAGCTCATGATCAGAGCGATTTTTGAATTTCTCGGAACATCCATTCCATACACGGGCTGGCAATAGATTACCTTTCCTTTTTGAATTTCATTTGAATAGGAGTAATTTACGTTACCCACTTCCAGTCCGCTATTTATGAGCCGTATTCGTGCTTCATCTATCGTTAAATTATCCAGCGTGGGTATCTTAATAAGCTCAGGACCTTTGCTTATGATCACGTCGATCGTGTAACCCTTTTTCACAATAGTATTTGCCTGAGGTTCCTGCGAGATAATGCTCCCGTCCAGAACTTCTAAGCTGTTTCGTTCACCTACTTTATCAATATATAGTCCCATTTTATAAAGATCATGCTTGGCTTTTCTGTAATCTTTATTTGAGAGATCAGGCACCTCGACCTCATTTCTGTGGTGGGTATAAAAATATAGCACAGTGCGGGAGATCACAAAACCAAGTAAGAAGATAATAATAAAACTCAGTATAATAAAACTAATCGTTTTTAATACTTTCATGCTTCTTTCCTTAATGCAGAAGCAAAGCTTCCATCCATGTTATGCTTGAAAGGATAAGTTTTTATATATTTGCCGGATACGAAAACTTTCTCAACAAATTGTTCAGGATTTTCGATGGAATAATTTGGATGATTTTTCAGAAATTTTTCTATCTGATATTCATTTTCATCCGGGTTGATCGTGCAGGTTGAATACACCAAAATTCCATTTTTCTTAAGAAGAGAATCTGCTTTTTCTAACAGCTTTTGCTGCAACGGTATCAGACTTTTTAGACGATTTTCAGACTGCAAACGTATGTCCGGTTTTCTTTGCATCACTCCCCATCCTGTGCAGGGAGCATCAATAATGATCTTATCGTATTTCTTTCTAGAATTGAAGTACAATACATCCTTCATCACAATATCAATTGATGGATGATCCATACGTTTTGCGTTTTCTTTGAATTGTTTGATACGTCCTGGATCATTATCAACTGCAGTTATTTCGGCGGTATCTTTTGTCATAGAAGCAAAATAGAGTGATTTCCCACCGGGTGCTGCGCACATATCTAGTATTTTTTCACCTTTTGCAGGATGAAGAAGAAGTACTGGCAGCAGAGCACTCTCATTCTGGATATAAAAGTATCCTTTTTTGAAATACTCATCTTCAAGAAAATTGAAGGAAGATTCAATAACTACCATATTATCAAAATATTTACTTCTGCTGAACTCAACATTCTTTTTGCTGAGATATTCACTGAATTTATCGTAAGAAATTTTATCAGTCTCGATACGAAGAGTAAGCTTTGGAGTACTGTTAAAATACTTGCATAATGCAACAGTATCTTCTCTACCAAAAATCGCTACCCATTTCTCAATTAAATAAGCAGGAAAAGAATATTTTACAGATATCTCCTGCACCATATCTCTCGGAAATCGGATTGGCTTATCCTTTCTGATGTAAGAACGGAGCACTGCATTGATAAAACTGCTCACCCCTTTTTTGAATTCCTTGTTGCTGATCTTTATCGTTTCATTTACTGCAGCATAAACAGGTATAGAATCCAGAAAAGTTAATTGAAACAGCCCAAGCAAAAGAAGATTCAGCACTTTGGGGTCGGTCTTCTCAAAATCAATATAATTTTTCAGCAAAAATTCAAGATGGATTTTCTGCTTGATAGTGCCTTTTACAAGAGTATAATAGAGGTTGTGATCCTGCTGTGATGCGATCTTTGCAGAAAAGCGAGCCAAGATTTTCTCGGAATTATTTCGTTCAAGAAGAATCTCATTTAAAGAATAAAAAGCTGCTAATCTCGGATTCATTTTTTGGAATAAAAATTTTTTATTACTGCTTTTACAATTTCTTCCGCAGAGGAAGGGGTATTTTCAGACATAAATTTCTGTATTTTTTTTAAGATAGATGATTTTGAGTATCCAAGAGATATCAATGCGTCTTCTGCGTCATTCACGAAATTCTGTTCTTCCTGTGTCGCAGTATATTCAATGAACTTGCCGGGAAGAAGGTCATCAAATTTGTCTTTTAGTTCTATAATAATGCGCTCAGAACTCTTTTTTCCTATGCCAGGTACAGTAGAGAGAAGCTTCACATCCTGGCGTGCAATAACATCAAATAGATCCTTAATAGTGATGCCGGATAATATTGAAATGGCAATTTTGGGACCAATTCCTGCAACTTTCAAAAGAGAATCAAACACGATCCTCTCTTCTTTTGAAGCAAAACCGAAAAGCCGCTGTTCATTTTCACGAACATGAAAGCGAATATACAGTTTACCAACTGAACCAACCTCACCAAGTTTGTCATAAGTACTGATTGGAATGGTGATATAGTAGCCGATTCCATTTGCGTCTACAACAGTGTACGTTGTTTTTTTCTCGACAATTTTTCCACTAATATATTCAAACATATTGCAATTTATTAACATGACAAAGAGCGATTGCAATTGCATCTGTGATATCGAATTGCAGCTCCTCGTCCTTGATCTTTATTATCTTTTTAACCATGTATTGAACCTGTTGTTTTGATGCATTGCCGTTTCCTACAACTGCTTTTTTCACTTCTCTGACAGAATATTCATAAATGGGTATCTGTGCCTGTTCCAAAGCAAGGAGCAATACGCCACGCGCTTCTCCAAGTGAAACAAGAGATCGAACATTTTTTGCATAGAATATTTTCTCAATACTCGCAATTGTTGGCTGGAATTCTGAGATCAATTTATTCAGCTCTTGATAGAGCAAAGTAATTCTCTTTGCGAGTGTCATTCTTGGATTATTTTTAATAACTCCATATGCCAGCGGTTTTACCTTTTTATGTTCCACAGAGAGAAATGCATATCCTGTTACTTTCGAGCCAGGATCGATACCTACTATTATTTCTTGTTTATTCACCTGCAACTTGCTCTAATATTTCATCATCGATCTGGAAATTCGCATAGACATTCTGCACATCTTCGAGTTCTTCGAGGGCTTCAATGATCTTAATGACCTGAGCTGCATTATCATTTGCAGGAACAGTGTTTTGAGGAACATATTCGAGATCAGCTTTGTCTATCTTTATATCTTGTTCTTCCAGACCGCGTACAATGTTATATAATTCTTTTGCATTTGTAGTTATGATGAAAAAATCATCCTCTTCGGAGAAATCATCAGCGCCAAGATCGAGAGCTATCATCATGAGTTCGTCTTCATCGTGTCCTTCTTTTTCTATGAGAATAGTTCCGGCTTGAGTGAAATTCCACGAAACCGAGCCCTTTTCAGCGAGACTACCATTATGCCTGGTGAGTACGTGACGGATTTCAGCTACGGTTCGCTGTTTGTTATCTGTAAGGGCTTCAATGAGCATTGCGACACCGCCGGGAGCATATCCTTCATAAATGATATGTTCATAGTTGACCCCTTCAAGCTCACCGGTTCCCTTTTTTATAGCCCTTTCAATATTATCTTTAGGCATATTTTCGGAAGTTGCCTTATTGATTGAATTTCGAAGTGCGGGATTCATCTCGGGATCTCCCCCGCCGTCTCGTGCTGCAACAATGATCTCACGGATGATCTTCGTGAAGACTTTTCCGCGCTTTGCATCTTCCTTTGCCTTTTTGTGCTTTATTGAACTCCATTTATTATGTCCGGACATTATACCTCCATCAAATGATTGATATTTCTATTCATCTTCCTTTTTGCTCTGTTCAATGACTTTTTGAGCAAGCTCATTTGGAAGCTTTTGATAATAGGCAAATTGTTGTGTGAAATATCCACGCCCCTGAGTAATTGATTTCAATGAAGTATAATAGGAGTACAATTCCGAAAGAGGAATCTCTGCATTAAGTATCTGCTTGTTATCTTCCTGTGACATACCGAGAATTTTTCCTCTTCTGCTGCTGATATCGCCCATGACATCACCCATATATTCTGTAGGAACGACTATCTGCACTTTGTGAATGGGCTCGAGCAGGATCGGATTTGCTTGTGCAAAACCATCTTTTAACGCATGGGAAGCAGCGATCTTGAATGCCATTTCTGAGGAATCTACATCATGGTAAGAACCATAATAAAGTTCAACTTGAATATCAACTACCGGATAATCAGCAAGAATACCATCTTTCATGGTTTCCACAAGACCTTTTTCAACTGCCGGGATATATTTGCTGGGGATCACGCCGCCAACGATTGAATTCACAAATTCAAATCCGGCTCCAAGTTCTGTCGGTGAGATTCTTACAAACACTTCACCATACTGTCCATGTCCGCCGCTCTGTTTTTTATGTTTGTATTTCACATCCGATTTGCCTGTTACAGTTTCTTTATAAGGTATTTTCGGATCAGTAAGATTTGCTTCAACATTGTACTTATCATGCAGACGTCTCTGCACAAGATTGATCTGGATCTCTCCCTGTCCGGAAAGAATATTCTGATTAGTTTCAATATTCATTTCTGTTCTTATGGTAGGATCTTCGTCAGTGATCTTTGTGAGTGCGGGACCGATCCTGTCTTCATCGGATTGGCTGACTGCTCGGATAGCTTTCCAATATACCGGCTCAGGATAACCCAGGGGCTTAACTACGAGATTTTGTCCTTTTTCCGTAATAGTATATGATGTTTTAGTATTTTTCAGTTTAACCAAACCGCCTATATCACCTGCTGAAATCTCATCGACTTCTTCGCGTTTTTTGCCGCAAACTGAATACATCTGACCTATCTTGTCTTTTGCAGCTTTTTCAGGAAGTTCAACCTCCACACCGGTTTTTAAAATGCCTGAATACATTCTTACCAATGCGATTTCACCAAGATTAAGTTCAGTTACAGATTTTATCACATATCCGAGTTTCTTATTGTATTTTGTGAGATCGAGCATCTCTTTTTCACCATTTTTCTGCACAGGAATCTCTGTAATATCTTTTGGTGATGGGAAGAACATATTTATAAGATTAAGAATTTCTTGTATGCCGATATTTTCGGAAGCAGAGCAACTGAAAACAGGAATAGCTGTACCTTGTATGATAGAATTTTTCAGCCCATTACTGATCTCTTCTGCAGAAAGTGCACCTTCCTCAAAAAACTTCTCCATGAGTTTATCATCGGATTCTGCAGCAGCTTCAATAACTTTTTCATGCCATTCCTCGACTTCATCAGCAAGATCAGCAGGAATTTCGATTTCTTTGCCCTGGCTGTATGCCTTCTTGTTGATCGTGTTCACAACACCTTTGAAGTGTTCGGCAGTTCCGAGGGGAATGAGAACAGGTACAATGATCTGGTCGGAATAGTTGCTGAGATCATCGATTATTTCTGTAAACTTTGCGTGTTCTCTATCGAGTTTATTGATAATAATTGCTTTGCTGTTGCTTACTTCATCAGCATATTTCATTGCATGGTCGGTCATCACTTCAATGCCGGTTACTGCGCTGATAGTTATAAGAGCAGTATCAACAGCACGAAAAGCAGTGATCATATCACCTTTAAAGTCAATATATCCCGGTGTATCAATTATATTATGCTTGATTTTTTTCCACTCTAAGTTACCTAATGAAAGGTTGATAGACATTTTTTTGGAAACTTCTTCAGGATCGTAATCCATAAGTGTATTACCATCATCAACACGTCCAAGCCGATTGACTACTCCAGCGTTGAAAAACATAGCTTCAGCAATGGAAGTTTTACCTGATCCATTGGCGCCGACAAGAGCATAATTTCGAATACTATCCATTGAGTATTTCTTCATTCAGATCCTCCTGAAATACATATTATTTATAGCTAAAATATCGGGTTGCGGGAAATGGTGTCAAACTTTTTTATAGTATATTTAACTATTAATTTTAAAGGGAGTTATGATTTTTTTGAAAGTAAAAAAATGTGAGTTTTTAGTGGTTGGGAGAGTGTAATTTTTGTGGAATTTGCTTTCTGAAAAACTGGCTCTTTAAGATAAAGATTATACAAAAATTCAAAGATATTTCAAAATTACTCGTTTTTAATATTTTTCATACACTTCTTTTGATAAAGCAAAGAAGGAATCAACCATCTTCACTTCCTCATAAGTTAGCTCGTATAATTTATAAACCATCAGATCAATACAATGTTACCTAATACGGATTCTTTGATAATGACGAAATAATTACTTTTGGTAATGAAAGAGGAAACTTAAATTCTATATCAACTTTCATTCGTTTTATTAATAATTTGATATTATTTAATTTCCACATCTCAATGAAAGGAGAAGCTACAATAAACGATTTTGATAAAATATCAGGCGATAACACGATTTTGTAAATTTTTGGATTTGACATATATTCAATATTTTTGTAACTATTTTGATCTGTTCCTAAATCTTCTTTAGTTTTTTCTTCTTGCTCTTTAATTTCTTTTTCATCGTTTATCATTAAAAGACGATATTCATTTTCGTATGAATAATCTGAATGCTTAATAAAACCTTGAGGTATAAAATTATATACAATATCCTTAAAAAAGTCCTTGTATTCAATTTTCCTTATAATAAAATTTGGATCATCTTGTTTTAGTGCATTGTCACCATTTTCAAGAACTGAATAATGCTTGAATTGCTTATCATTTATGAAGTTTTCAAATTCTTTTATGAAGTTTTCAAATTCTTTCTTAGGTATTTTTAAAGCCACGCTATCTTTCTTACTGTATAATTTCCACATTGCTATTGATTCTTCGGATTGTTGGGGGTAATAAAAACAACAACATAGTGAACGATTACGAAATAGATTAATATTATTCAATACATTTATTACATCAGGACTTTTAAAAGTAACACGTTTAAAGAATTCATCTTGATCAAAAATATATTGCCGTAAGTTAAGAGAGCGTAAGGTTTGTGCATCCTTTGAAGAAATGCCATCAAAAGGATCTTCCATATAAGAAAGGCTTGTTAGTATAAGTGCCTTACTTAATATAAAATCCATAAACTTATGAATTGGCATAAAATGATATAAATAAGTTTGTTTTTCTGTATCCATTAATACACCTCCTTCTTTTCAATCTCCTTACTCCCCATCCTCTCATACTCCTCTTTCCCAATCCCAAATTGATCCAGCACCTTATCCACTTCCGGATCAACTATTTTCACTTCTTCATAAGTTAGTTCATACAATTTATAAACCATTATATCTATTTTATCTTCCAAGTGTTGTGTGTCTTTACCAACTTTTTTTGCAAGGAGGATTTGATCAACTAATTTGATGAATGGTTTTTGCAAATTTTCAGATACTTTTTTTATTGGAATTTTACCTATATAATATTTATCAAAATGCATTGTTCTTATCGCTGAACAGTAAATAAAACGATAGACAAACCAACTGATTAATTTTGAATTTAAAAGTGATAGAATATATTCCTCTGGAAAATTTTTACTTGTAATTATTGTGTTCTGAACTGTATCAACAGATAAGATATTGCCTTCTGGATCTAAAACACTCATTATAATAATATGTGGGAAAGGATTTTGGACATGGGCAATTAGATCTTGTGAGATTATTTTTCTTTGTTTCATAAAAGACAATTTTGAATAACTTTTAATTATTTCAGAAGATATAAAACCCTTATTTCCAGAAATATTGTATTTTTCGATGTTCTTACCACCAATAATTGAATAACTACCTGAAGATTTAAGGTATTTTTGAATTCCAACTCCTCTTTTTGTATTCGAAATTTCTCTCATATATACAACATCTTTTCTGAAATGATTATTAAATATCTCTAATTCAAGTGGTTTTATATCACAAATCCAAGCTTGAAGACTTAATGCTTGTTCATTATCAATTTTTGTTGAATTTACATAAGTGTTATTATAAAATTTTGTTGCTTTATATTTATTGTCTGTAAATTTATTATTAAAGATAAACACAACCTGTTCCAATAGAACATTATCAAAAGCTTTTTTTACATCGACTAAAGAAATAGTTTTTTTAATCAAAGCTTTGAATAGTGTAAACCAACGTTGAGAATATAATAAAGATTTTGGTACAATAAACGATAACACTCCAGTTTTATTTATAAATTGGTTTTTCCCAAAATCTATAAAAAGTGCTGCGCTATTTGAATTGTTAGTTTCAATAATATGTCTTTGAATGTTCTGCAATATGTCATTTTTTATTTTTGCACCATAAGGCGGATTCCCAATCACAATATCAAAACCTTCTTTAATTCCAAACATCCATTTCGAATCAAACCAGTATGAAGCATTATCTTCAAAAGGTTTCCAATTAGTTAGTTCAACAGCTATTTCGTTTGAAAAACTATCTTTGTTCTTCAATAAAGTTATACCAATATCTTCTTGAACTTTCATAAATTTATTTTTTAATTTATCCTTTTCATTTCCCTGGCTTCGGAAGAAATCTTCCCTTACTTTCTCCAATTGGTCTATTTTGGGTTCTATGAAATTCTGTTCAAATGCGTGTTGTTGTGTTTTTGGTTCTGGCAAAACAATTAAACTATTCGCAGCTACAAATTTAAACGACAGGTTTGGTAGATGATTTACCCCTCTATTATCTTTACTTTCATCAATTTTTTCATCAACAACAATTGTAAGGAAAATCTTAGTTTTGATAGTTCAACAGCTATTGGTTGTATATCAACTCCATATATTGCATTCTGAATTATCCCCATCTTGTGAATATATTTCCAATCCTTGTTCATCAGTTCTTCTTCAACAGCTTTTTTTACTGCAGGGTTGGATATTTTATCAAGTTGTCTGATCAGCCAGTTCATTGAGTCGGGATCTACTTTCTCTAATATCAAAAGCATTTTCTGTAAAATTCCCATTGGAAAAGCTCCAGAGCCACAAGCCGGATCAAGTATCTTTATTTCATCAAGTGCATCAATCACTTGCTCAGTCTCTTCATCATTAAGTGAACTATCTTCTATTGTGTAATTGAGAAGGTTGCGGATTTTTTGCTCCAGGGCAGTAACACACCCCGACTCCGACAAATCGGAGCCACCCCTCTCAAGAGGGGATAATTTTGTAATTAAATATTGTATCAGGGATTCATCAACCATATATTCAACTATTGGTCTGGGCGTATAGTAGCTTCCTGTTGCTTTCCTTGCTGTTTTTTCTGTCTGTGGATTTATCTCTGCCAGCAGGTTCTCGAATATCCGTCCCAGCATCTCCGGATCAACTGAGAGGTCAATATCAACTGAAGTGTTCTCATCTATAGTAAAATTATATGTTTCAAATATTTCAAATAATTCCTTCAGCCGTTCATCCGGTACTTTTAACGTATTTTCATATTTTGAACGATTCAAATTCTCATCAATCTCATAAAAATCTTGGTGTAGATTTGGATCGAACAATCCGCCATTTAGGAAAGGTACATTTTTCCACTTCTCATCCTCTTTTATGAATTCTTTTCTTTCCTCAATTTCTGTATTAAGCACTTCAAAAAATAATGGTTCCAATACTTTGTGATAGTAATTATTATTTTTCTCAATTGCCTGTACAGAAAGGATATCCTCCTGCACCAATGCTATTTTATTTTTATCTGATTTTTTCTTTTTCAAGAACCAGCAAAAAACAATTCTACCAATTAATCGTACAGCAAATCTTTGAAGGGCTTCATGGTCTTGCCCTGATGGCAATCTTAGTTTTGGCTTAAATTCTTCATTCCTATTTCCGATCGTTCTTATTCCTCCAGTAAGTTTTGTAAACAGTATAGCTATTTTATCATAGAATTCCTTATTAACAACCTCTATTGAGAATCTATTTTTCAAATCCTCAAAATTAATCACTCTCCCCTTTTCTACGAGGTATTCTTTTGGTGTATGTATTTTTGTATCTTCTCCAAGAATAAATGAATATCTCTTTGGGTTTGATATTTCCTCTTTTATTTTTCCTTCCTCTATTGTCAGATCTATTGTAATGAGTGAAAATCTATAGTTTTTATCTTTGGGCGTAGTAAATAAAACCAATGCTTTGCTTTCACCATATGAGGACATCAATTTAAAAGATTCCCTAGTGAGTGAAATTCGTGGATCATACGCTGATATATGTTTAATCTCATATACTTTAACTCCCAATCTTTCAGATTCACCCAGATAATTAACCTCTTTTATGTAATCGTATTTATGTTCAACATGTATATTTTCTTCTACATTAATGTTAAAATCATTTGGCATAAATCTTGTTTCAAGAAAGTCAATCCACTCCGCTCTATTGTATGGTTTAGTAAAGTCCATAGTATGTTCCCTTCATTTTACTTCATTAGTTCTTCTGCTACTATGAGTGTTTCCGGTTCTTCCTCAATCCTTTTAGCTGTATCAATTATTTTATCAAGGTAGGATTGCAGTATTAATTCCAGCAACTCCTCAATTGCTTTTTCGGCTTTCTTTATATTTAACCTTCTAATAAATTTATATACACCTTCTGGTAAGGATCGTAAATTCTTCGCAGTAAAAATAAAATCTTCTAAATAGTCTTTTTTTGTAGGTACTAATTCTTTTAATTTACTAAGAATATTTATCGCTTTCCCAGTATGTGGTGAGATTGTAGAATTCGTTCTAGTTATAAATAGGTTATCCTTAGCTACCTCATACTTATCATAAAATGATTTAGATATACTATCTGCATCTTCATTCATAGAAGCTTCAAACAGCTTAAAAGCATCTTCTGGTGATAATGCAATACTTTTTTCCTTATCTATCCCCAATCTAAATGAAAACCCATCTCCTTTTTCCCCAAACACAATCACCCCTTCTTGTTCTTTTTTCTGAGTTCTTTTAATCTTTGATCGATGCGGTATTTTCAACGCTTTATCAATTTGTTCTTTTGGTACAGCGTCAACTAGCTGCCTGTATTTTGTGTCCCATGATTCTTTTTCAAATTCTTCTTTTGCTTTATTGTATTGTTCGTGGAAATATGCTTTCAATTCCTCGTCTGGATGTAATACTTTTGTATCTTCTCCAAGAAGATGATTGATCATTGCCTTCTTTAATGTCGTTATTTCCTTGATATGAATCTCATTTTCTCCAATATAGGTAGGAAAGTAATTATAAATAAATAAAGTATCATATAATTGTTTCCCTATTCTATTTATTCTACCCACCCTTTGTATTACTTTAGTTGGATTATATGGTATATCGAAATTTATCACAATATCAGCTCTGTTAGGGTTTAATCCTTCTGAGAGTGTATCTGTGGAAATAATAACATCATAATCATTATCCTGATTTTCTGATGTAGCATCAAAGTTTTGTTTTATTATTTTCTTGTTCTTCTCAGACGCTTCTTTCGATGAATAATAAAACACTCTTAATGCATCTTTTACATTTTCATATAAGTAATGTGCTGTATCTACATATTGTGAGAACACTACGATTTTTCTTTTAGGATTTTCTTCTAATTTTTTATTAATATTTTTTATAAAATTATCTAATTTGGGATCTTTTTTTATACCCTCAGAGAACCATTCATCTTTAATATTTTCTAGCAGCTTTATATCATATTTCAAATCCCTTATAAAACTTAGCTTTTCATCATCCCTCAGTTCTTCAATAGGGATAAATACCAATCCTTTTTCTATATGTTTCTTCAATTCATTCTCAAATGTGTAATTAGCAATATCCATCTGTTCATCATCATCTAAGTTCGATAATATATCTGGCACTTCTGGTAATGTCCCCTTTTTATATATTGGCACTTTCTTTAGTTTCTCATAATAATCTTTTACTGTGTTCATCGATGAAATCATTGAATCCAGAGAACTTCTAAATGCGGCGATTGAGCTTTCAAATCGTGCAACCAATAATCTTTTCATGAATTTTGCCAGGTTTATCTGTGTTACTTCAAACAGCTCTAGATCTTGTCCTTCTTCCTCCATTTTTTTTCTGAATCTTTTAAAATCTTTAAGATAGAGTACTGGTTTATATCTCGCTCCAATTAGTCCTGTTTCCTCATCTGATATCGTTTTTAGGGTTTTTAAATATAATCCAGTTAAATCTCCAAGATCATAATTCATTAGCTTAGGTGGTTCTACCTTTGCACTCTTAAATCCATGGCGTTCAATATCATCTTTATATTTTTTGATATTTTCCAAATCAATCCTTGATCTTCTAATAGTTACAGGTTCCAGTATATTTCTAATCTTTTTTGAGAGCTCGGTAATTCTGTATTCCAATTCTTTATGTGTTGCTTTTTTCTTCAGTCTGTCTTTATTGATATCCTTATATTCTTTTACGAGTTCCCGAAATTGCAACGACAAATTATCTACTGTTCTTATGGTTGATTTCGATGGTATTTGGAATAAACTGATCATCGAGAAAATATCTTGTGGTCTATTATTAAATTGTGTTGCAGTAAGAAGCATTACTTTATTACCCATACATAATCTATGGAGCAGCATGTAATCCCTTGTATTCTCATTTCTATATTTATGTGCTTCATCTACAATTACTAAAATCTGAGGATTTCCCCATGTGTTCTCTACCATATCAATCGCTTTATGTATGGAACCAGAATTAAACACAACTGCATTTACACCGAACATCGGTCTATATAGTTCATCCCATTGTTTATTTATTTGTGGTGGACATATAATTACTACTTTTTTTCTTAAATTATGTGCTACTGCAGAAGCAATAATACTCTTTCCAAGTCCAACAACATCAGCGATTAAAACGCCATTATGTATTTTTATTTTTTCTATTACCTCTTTTATTGCATCTGTTTGGTATAGAAGGTTTATAAATTTACCTTCTGTTATCTCCTCCGGTAGCGCGAGTTCTTCGTCTGTCTCTATAAGAAAATATTCATATAGCACTCGTAAATAAAAATAATATGGTTTAAATAACTTATCGATCCAGATCTTTTCAGTTACTTCACTGTTAAAATCCTCAATATGGTCCTTATCTGCTATTATAATTGCAGTTTCCCATAATTCGTCAAATATCTTTTTTCCTTTAACATATTCATCGTAAAGTATTACATTTATCTCATGCTGTTTTTGTAAACCTAAGTATGACAAGTTACTCGATCCAGTGATCATAGTACCTGGTTGTAAACCGCCTTGATTATTTTCTTCTTTATGTTCAAAAAGATACATCTTCGCATGGTTTGGTTTAGCAGTTTTTCTTATTTCAAGTGTTCCATCCTTAATTTTATTATAAAAGAGTAAAAAGGATTCTTTCTTATCGGGTGTATCAAAAAATTCTGTATCATTAATAATTTGAGTAAGTGCTCTAAGGTAATTAATCTTTTGCGTTTGCCTTGATTGATTTATCTGCATTTTTATCTCATATTCTTTTATGAGATTCATTACACTTTTTTCAATATCCAATCCCACAAGGATCTTAATATTTTTATCATCTAAATTTTTATATATTTGTTCAAATCCGGAAAAATAAAAATACCCGATCAAAAAATAAAGATTATCACACCCGGGTAATAATTTCTCAATAATCTCTTTTAAAAATTGGTTTTGATTAGTAATTAATTTAGCCATGCAATTCCTTAATATTCTTTTTCTTCTGGTGCCACATAAAAACCAGTTTCAATTTTTTCTTTTAATTCAATAATCCCTTCCCTTCCTGTCAATTTTTTAATTATTTGTATAAATGAGTCCACTCTAAAAAGTTCAATTTAAGAAATCGAGAAACCGTTGAAACGGTTAATGCATTTTTTTGTTTCATTAACCACCAACTTAAGTTGCTGGTTAATAGGAAGATAGCTAATTGTAACCGATTTATCGGTTTCCAAATATTTGATGCATTTTCTAACATATTTCTAATTACACACTTTTTATAGTGAACTCATAAATTCTTTTATATAAAGCACTTAAAAGTTACTTGTCGTTTATTTAGGAAAAACTTCGGAAAGACTCAAAAGATCTGGCTCACCTTTGTGGGTAGGGGGGTACGTTATTCTCCTTCTAATAATTTTACAATATTATCGTTTTGGTTTTGTTGCCAAAAGTTATCTACCTTATGGCTATTTCCACAAATACTTTCGTTCAGTTCTGGCTTACATTCTATTTTTTTGATGCAGTCTTTGCATAAATTTCTTCCTTGAAACGGATTACAAGACTTCATTATCGTGCCACATATTTCACATTTTACATCCATTTTAACTTAATCTCCTTTTTTTTCCTTTCCTTCCTCAACTATATAAGTACAATATTAATATTGTTTTCTTAATCGTTTTATTTATTTCCCTTCCCTTCCTGTCAATTTTTTAATTAATCGTTTAAATAATTCTTCTTTCCCTTTTCGCGCCTTTCGTGCCTTTCGTCTACCACGGCGTGATGCAATGGAGTCTGGCGTTCTATTAAAAAAAAGAATGGTACACAAATTCACGTTGATACGCCATTGGGCGAACAAGTAAAAGCTGATAAACACTGATGAGATAATTCAATTGTAACTCAACATTCCGACCTGTCTAGGCGTAGTGAAACGAAGACTGACCTGTCTAGGCGTAGTGAAACGAAGACTGATGTTGAGATGCGCAAGATTGGAATCTTGCGTTACAAAAACTGAGGTTAGTCTTAAAAGTATTTAACCACGAAAATACACTCCTGTTGAATAAAAAATAAATTCAACGTAGCAGGCGAAAAAAGAAATTCAAACCTTGGGAATGGTTGTTAAACCTTCGCAATGGTTGGAAATGGGATAAATGGAAATTTGAAATTGGAGAATTAGTTAATTCTTGATCTGCGTTCATCCGTGAAAATCCGTTTGCTATTATGATACTGGATTCCTCCCGACAAATCGGGAGGAATGACACGTCCTTTTTATATGGGAATTACTTTCCCCTCAAGTGATATTCTCTCTGTTTTCTCTACTTGCCACGGCGTAGCGCACTGAAGACGGGAGATTAAATAAATTTAAATACTGGATTCCCTCTTTCGAGGGAATGACATGTCCTTGCTTGCCAAGGCATCCTGTCAGGGCGTATCCGTCCCGACTAGTCGGGAAGAAGACTGAAGTGTAACGAAGACTAGTGGTGAAATAAATTCAATATTTATATCTGCGATAATCAGTTCAATCTGCGTGGGTCTGCCTGCCAAGGCGTATTCCGATTTACCTGTCCCGTGAAATCTCTGTTTTCAAATTCACTGGGATCGGAAGAAGACTGGCGTCCTATTAATTATTTTGTGAAAATTCGTGTTAATTCGTGGTTAAAAATTATGAGAAAGTGCTATTCGATAAGATTGATATTCTGGACTTTCAGTGTATTATTCAGCAATTCTATTTCAATGAGCAGGAAATGCTCTTTCTTTCTACTCCAGTTTATTAAGCGAGGATGAGTGATCTCCTTCATATAATGGTGAGTATTATCAAGAGAAAAGTAATCGATCACGAGATCGAGTTCGGGACACTTTTGCAACATTTCTTTGCTGAGATAATCTCCCAAGTAATTTATAGCAATGATGTAATCGATACCGAATTTTTTAAACACTGAACAAAGCTCTTTTATCCTATCAAATATGTCGATCTGAACAATAAGCTCTTGAGAAAATTTCTTATAAAGATGAGGAAAATCCGGTGTTGTGATGCTGATGAATACTACCGAATGTGTATCCAGCATTACAGGTTTGTATGGTATGAGATCATAAAAAAGCGAATCTGTGCTTTGGATATTTGAAGCGAGCACTTTTTGAGTTGAATTCAAGGATTTCTCAGAAAAAATTGAAGGATTGAAAAAACATATTTGCTGTTCATTTTGCTCTAAAAACGGGAAAGGAGAGACAATAAAGAAGTTATTGTATTTCTGTGATAAAGAATCGGTTAGTTCTGTGCCTTTAAACAGAACAGAATCTTCAGGAGAAAAATTATTGCATAGGATCGTAAGTTGTTCTGCGTAAACTAAAGAAGAAAAAACGAATAAAAGAATTATCAAACTGAAAATAATCAATTTCATATATCAAATGTAACCTTTGCATAATACATTTTGTGACCATCAATGACTTTGTTTTTAATCACGCATGCATGATAGGTTACTGCTTTTATTTCGTTTTTGATGTCATCTTTTTTGAATTGAGAATACCTGTATTTGATCGAGAGAGAAGTATCAGATATAAAGGCAGCTTTACATTTATAGAAATAGTAATAATTTTGATTGATATTATACAAGACCTCGCGTAAAAAATCAATGTAATTTACCTCTATATTGTCGGTTGTGAAGGATAACTCAAGTGTGTCTCCACCCTTTGGATTTATTTCTTTATCAAATATGATCTCTGAGAGCGAGACTGCACTGTCTTCAAAAAGTTCAGCAATGGTTTTGCCATAGAATTCAACTGCGAGATCTGCAGTATGATCAATAATTTTGTAGTTCATCTAACCTTTTAAGACGCCGAGAGGTCTTGTGCGAACAATTTTCCTTGCCAGACCTGCCATCTCAACTGCTTCAACTACATCTGATACATTTTTATAAGTGTGAGGTGATTCTTCGACAAGAGTATTTTTTTTAACGGACCACACGACAATCCCCTGCTTTTGCAACTCACTCTTTACTTGTTGAAATGAGAATGTACGTTTTGCCTTGCTTCTGCTCATCACACGTCCGGCACCATGACAGCAAGACCCGAAACTCTCTTCCATCGCTTTGTCAGTACCGATCAAGAGGAAAGAATGAGTGCCCATATCACCCGGGATAATTACCGGCTGCCCGATTTCTTTATATTCGTCAGAAAGTTCATCACGTCCAGGACCAAAAGAGCGAGTTGCACCCTTTCTGTGAACGCACAGCATCATCTCTTTGCCATTGACTTTGTGCTTTTCAACCTTTGCAATATTATGGCATACATCATATATGAGCTGAAAACCGAGTCGTTCATCAGAAATTGAAAGGGTTTTAATGAGTGCTTTTTTCGCAAGCGTCATCAGAACCTGTCTGTTCGCCCATGCATAATTTGCAGCACAGCACATTGCCTGGTAATATTTCTTTCCAAGGTTTGATTTAAACTGCGAACAGGCAAGCTGTTTGTCAGGGATTTTGTAAGGCAAAGAAGATAGCTCTCTCACCATTTGATGAAGAAAATCATCACAAACCTGATAACCGAATCCGCGAGAGCCACTATGCACCATGATGATAACCTGTTCTTTTCCCAGTGATAATTTGTGTGCAAGCTGCTCATCATATATCTTATCAATAATACCGATCTCAAGAAAATGATTTCCGGAACCCAGTGTGCCAACTTGGTCGAGTCCACGCTGACGGGCACGATCACTGATCGTATCAGGATTTGCATCTTTCATACATCCATAATTTTCGATATGCTCGAGATCACTTTCCTCGCCAAAACCTCGCCCGATTGCCCATTTCGCTCCATTGAGCATTACCTCGGTTTCTTCCTGATAGTTGAGCTTTTTTATTGCACCGCTCGAACCGAGCCCACTTGGGACGAATTTATAGAATCCTTCTACAATTTTTGGAATAAAGTCTTTGATATCATTATGTGATAGATTTGTTCTGCAAAATCTTACCCCACAATTAATATCATACCCGACGCCGCCAGGAGAGATAATTCCGTCATCAACATCAAAAGCTGCAACTCCGCCGATAGGAAATCCGTAGCCATAATGAATATCGGGCATTGCCATTGCATATTTTTGAATTCCAGGGAGATGTGCAACATTGAGAAGCTGGGAAAGTGCATTATCTTTGAAAATTTGAGGAAGCATCTTCTCGGTTGCATAGAATCTCGCAGGAACTGTCATCTCTCCGGATCGTGGAATTTCCCAGATAGCATCTGAAATTTTATGTATTGGATGTCCGTTAAATTGCATTGTTACTAATTCTCAAATGACTGTATTGGTTTCTTTACAACCGATTCAAGAGCTTGTCTGAGGGTATCGATATTTACGTGAGTGTTGATGCAAGGTCCGTTAGGACGCAGGTTGAAAACGCCCAGTGTCATAATAGGATAAGCATCCCGAATTCCTGAAACCAGGTCTCGATAACAGGCAACTGCAACGATCACTTTCGGTTTTTTATCTATGACTATCCTGCGTGCTAAAGTACCTCCGGTTGCGATTGAGATATTAACACCATACTCATCACAGAGTTCCAGCACTTTCCCAATATCGCAGCGCATGCACCTTTTACAGTTTGAGGGATTTACCGTTATTCTGACAGTGCATGATGTGTCCTGCAAACAATGAGGTAGGAGCACGAGCGTGTCTTTGGAATCGAACTTCTTCCGCAGAGAACGAATAAATGTATCATTAACCCGCACGAAGGATTCTCCAATCCGCTCTTCAGGAATTCCTATGAGAGAAGCAAAAATAATACATACTGGATACATTATACGGATGAACATATGTGCTGCAAACCTAGCGATGATGAAATTTCTCTCAAAAATTGCAGTTAGTAGTACGAGTATCGAGCCGATGATGAGGATGAAGAAGAAAATCCTTAAGCCCGAAAGAAGTACAAAAGGTAGTGCTTCATTAATTTCGTGCAATCGCGGAGAGATGAAATACCATAGCGCAGTTACCCCTACCATCAGCAGAATAAGACTAATGGTTGAAAGCCAGAGGAAAAGCGCTTTGCCGACTGGTTTAGGGTTGGTCTGTGAATTCTTCATTGAGAATATTCGCGCCTAAACTATAAGCATAAGCGGACATTGCCGGTTTGCCTTGAGGTTTTATTTCTTTAACCAGAAGCAGTCTATATCCTGTGGAAACAAGAAATCCTTCAAACTTTTCAATTTCAACTATCTTGCCAACTGATGAATGCTCTGTGTAGGTTGGAACTGCTTTCATGATTTTGATCTCTTTTCCCTTAAGATAACTGAATGCACAGGGGTGCGGAGCGAGTCCACGAATGAGATTATTTATTTCATCAGCAGTTTGATGCCACTTAATTTGACGGGTTTCTCGAGTTATCAAATGCGAATACGTGGCATAACGGTCATTTTGGGGTACAGGTGAATCCTTTCCTTTCTCAATGAGAGAAATCGCTTCCAGTACATCATGTGCACCCTTTTCGCTTAATTTTTTAGACAGTGTACCATAGTTATCATTGGGTTGAACGGTGAGTTTGCTCTGTAGGATGATATCTCCAGCATCCATTTTACTATTCATATAGAAAACAGATATGCCGGTGACAGAGTCTCCGTGAAAGAGCGCCCAGTTAATTGGCGAAGGTCCCCTATATTTTGGTAGAAGCGAAGGATGAAGATTGATACATCCATATTTTGGAATATCCAAAATCTTTTTGCGCAAAATTTTCCCATAAGCAGCAGTAACGAGCATATCTGGCTTTAATGCTTGAATTTTATCAAACGAGGAGGGAGTGTTTACCGAAGTTGGTTGATATACTTCTAAGTCATACTCAAGTGCGAGTTCTTTAACTGGAGTGTATGATAACTTTTGTCCTCTTCCCCTTTTCCTATCCGGTTGCGTTATGACTAATTGTGGTTTTCTGTGATCTTGTATAAGTTTTTTGAGTGTTAGAACTGCAAATTCAGGAGTTCCCATAAAGATAATTTTCTCAATCTGTCTCACCCAACATTAACTCCATTTTTGGTCGTTGAAGCCATCTTTTTTAGTTTTCCATGCATTAATTTTCTTCTTATGGAAGAAATTCTATCAACAAAAAGAATTCCATCGAGATGATCATTTTCATGCTGAGCTGTTCTGGCAAACAGCTCTCGTCCGGTGTAGTTTTTCCATTTTCCATGAAGATCCTGCGCTCGGAATTTCACTATCTGTGCCCGTTTGACTTTTTCATATATTTCAGGAATACTAAGACAGCCCTCAAGCATGAACTGTTCTCCCTCATACTCGAGTAATTCAGGATTAATAAACACCATTGTTGTGCGTTTATCTTCATCCTCGATCCAGATGGGATTGATTACGAAGATTCGGTATGAATGTCCAATCTGTGGGGCTGCCAGGGCAAATTCTTCATTAGCAGCAAGGGTGTCCAAAAGATCCTTAATAACCTGTTTTGCTTTTGGATCATCTGGGGAGATCGGTTCTGCTTTTTTTCGCAGAACCTTATCCCCGAATAAACGAATTTTTTGTATCATTATTGATTTATGAATTTTGTCGCAATTGCACTCTTGGTCACTTCAATTTTTACGTTATCGTCAACTTTGAGTACAACAACATCACCTTTGATACTGTAGATAGTGCCGATAATACCGCCGCTGGTGATGACTTTTTCATTCTTCTGAAGATCACCACGCATCTTAACCATGTCTTTTTGCTTCTTCTGCTGAGGTCTAATGAGTAGGAAATAGAGAATGACGAACATGATAATGATGGGTAAAAATCCCATAATGCCGCCACCCTGAGCAGTCTGCTGTGCTGCTCCTTCAGTAGCTTCCTGAGCATATAATAAAGATGTGAACATGTGTTCTCCTTTAATTATTATTTTCTGTTTAATTATTTGTTAAAAACTTGAAAATGCCTTTGTGCTGTCAAACTATATAAGAATTATTTGAAAAGCGGAAGTTTCTCCATTATTGACATGATCTCGCGGTTCTTTTTTTGTATTTTTATAAGGGCAACGATCTCATTGCTTCTGGATTTTTTATTCCAGTATTGCTTAAGATTTTCCTCTGAGTTTTTTGGGATGAATCTCTGACAATCGCCCAATACTTTTGATTCAGCTTTGTAAAATTTACTCAACCGCTTCAGATGCTCTTTGGACTCCTCAAAAATTCGAATAATATCAGAGAATAATTCAGAAGCCAACTGGCAATTGTAGCTGTATCTATCAAAGAGCTGGCAGTTGATCTTGCAGATTATATCATATTCATGATCAGAGAGTTTATCGAAGAAATCATGGTTGTCCAGTGCTTCCTGCCATTTTTGAAGAGCCATGTTTCCGAGATAATATCCGTTTACTTCATCGGTGTTTAGCAATTCCTCAGCCACGTGCAATGCTGCAACGATCTGTTCCTTAAGATCCTTTATATCACCAGATTCGCCTGGCAATGAGGGAACTTCATTATAAATTATTATTGCGGATGGAGTATGTGGGGCAATGGAATAGTCAAGGGTCTTGTCACTAAAACTACGGCAGAAAAGCTCATCCCCATTATTTTGATAGCCGGTAATTATTCCCCATTCATCTTTTCCATACAGGTTTCTTGCAAGAACAGGAATGCCATTATCAATACTTTTGAAAATGATCTTTTTTAATGATTTCTCTGTTTTACTTTTATGGATTTCCCATTTGAGACCGAGATTGTTGAACAAAAATGATGCGCAGTTATATCCTTCTGTTGGTTCAAAAATATCCAGAGAAAAATCCTCGCGGAACTGCAGACGGTAAGGATATCCGGAAAGGCATAGCAGTACATGATAGTCAATATCGATCTCATAATGATTAAAAATTTCTTTAACTGATGTAAAAAAAGTATTCTCCAGTCCCGTTTTCTTTTCCAGGCGTTTGATGCTGTCAATGCGCACTGCGTCTTTTTTTATTTTGGGACTTTTCTCAACCTCCGCAAGGTACACTCCCAGCTCGCCGGGCCATATTTGGAAGTATTCGTCTGTATTATTACGTTTAATTTTTATGATGATGTTCGTGATTCCCTGATAGCGTAGCTTCAGCTCTGTGAGCTGCTTCTTACTTTCTATAAGCTCACCATTATATTCTATGAGCCAGTCCCCTACCTCGACACCACTTTCGAGGAGTTGGCTATTTTCATAGAAACCAATAATCTGCAAACCTTCAAGCTTTTGATTTATCATAATAAATTTTTAAAATTAATTATATAAATTATATGTTTGTCAAGAAACCTGATAAATTTTATGTATAATGGCAGTTAATAACTTTTTTTATTGACACGATTTATTTCACGGGCAACTAAAAAATCTTGCAAATTTTGTAACGTTAATTTTATCGAAGTGTGATAAAACAAGTAAACATTTCAAGGAAATTATGGAAAAAATTATTCAGATTGATCAGCTAAAGAAAAAAGTAGAGGAAATCCGGTATGATATTATCAAAATGATAGCTGAAGCCGGTTCGGGACATCCCGGAGGTTCGCTTTCCGCTGCAGATATTGGAGCTGTGCTTTTTTTCAATGAAATGAACTATGACGCGAATAATCCAGAATGGAAAGACAGAGACAAATTTATTCTGTCAAAAGGTCATGCTGCTCCCCTGCTCTATGCACTTCTTGCTCATGCTGGATTTTTTGAAAGAAGCGAACTGAAAACTCTTCGAAAATACAAGTCCAGATTGCAGGGACATCCTGCATCCCTCATGCTTCCTGGAGTTGAAGTTTCAACCGGATCGCTTGGACAGGGACTCTCTATTGCTTCGGGCATTGCATTGGCTGGAAAAATTGATAAGAAAAAATATCGAGTATTTACTTTGCTTGGAGATGGCGAGCTCGATGAAGGACAAGTATGGGAAGCTGCTATGTTCGCAGCACATAAAAAGCTGGAAAATCTTTGTGCAATTGTGGACAGAAACCGCTTACAAATAGATGGAGACACGGAAAAAGTTATGGCGCTTGAGCCGTTGAAAGCAAAATGGGATGCCTTCGGTTGGCATACTATTCTTATTGATGGTCATAATATTCCGGATATTTTACATGCCTTTGAAGAATTCCATTCTGCTAAAAATAAACCTACTGTAATTCTCGCAAAAACAGTAAAGGGAAAAGGTGTTTCTTTTATGGAAAATCAAGCCAGTTGGCATGGAAAAGCCACTGATCGTGAGCAAACGGAACAGGCATTGAAAGAGATCAAAGCAAGGATTAACGCATGAAAACACAAGATATAAAACCAATACGAGACGGATATGGAAATGCGCTGCTCAAACTTGGAGAAACAAATCCGAATGTGCTTGTGCTCGATGCCGATCTTTCAACATCCACGCGAACCAACTGGTTTGCAGAGAAATTCCCGGAGCGATTCATCAATGTGGGCATTGCAGAGCAGAATATGGTTGATATTGCTGCAGGACTAAGCTTAGAAGGCAAGATCCCATTTGTGACAACCTATGGAGTATTTGTGTGTGGACGTGCGTTTGACCAGCTTCGGAATACAGTTTGTTATTCACAACTCAATGTAAAAGTTGTCGGTTCTCACGGAGGTATTTCAGTTGGGCCGGATGGGGGCAGCCACCAAGCGATCGAGGATATTGCATTGATGAGAATTCTCCCCCACATGACGGTAGTTGTCCCCTGTGATCATTTCCAGGCATACAAAGCTACTATGAAACTTGCAGAATTAAAAGGACCAGCCTACCTCCGATTAGCAAGAGAAGCGACCGCAGCACTTACTGATGAAGATTCGGACTTTGAGATTGGTAAAGCACAGATAGTTACCGAAGGTGATGATTGTGCAATCTTCTTTGCAGGCACGATCGGCGCCGAATTAATGAAAGCGGTTAAACTTCTACATTTTAAAAATATTTATCCAACTATTATAAACATGCACACGATCAAGCCGATTGATAAAGAATGTATTATAAAATATGCCAAGAAATTCGGGAAGCTCATGACTGTTGAAGAGCACTTGCAGGCAGGCGGATTGGGTTCTGCCATTGCCGAAGTGCTTGCAGAACATTATCCTGCGAAATTGAAAATGCTTGCAATTTATGATAGATTTGGCGAGTCCGGGAAACCGGATGTATTGCTCGATGCTTTTGGGCTTTCTGCAGAAAAGATTTGTATGCAAATTGAGGATTTATTAAGAAATTTATAAATAATTTGATTATTTTTAAAAATCCGATCTGTTTAAAATAAAAGAATCGAATTAATAATTTAGTATTATTTATTATTTTTTTTTAAGAACTCGATACACAATTTGTTGTTTTGTATATCGAGATCTTGTCTATGATTACAATTTTCAATATCTTTAATTGATTGATTAATCGTCGAAATACTAGTGTTGTGATTATTTATGTCTTTATCTATTCCACTAAAATGAATTTTAGATTCTATAAATAAGTATATTAGAAGTATTCCTACGCCAATAATTACCCAATTAATCCAATATAAAGATAAATGGTTTTTAATTTGATCCCCTGTAGAAATTTTACGCTTAACTCTTATTGTAGGTTCAGATAATTCTTCGCCTGATTGGTCTGAACCATTTAGTTGAATTGTATCGTCTAACGTTGGTTCCAAATCTAGTTTATCAATGTATCTTTTATAATTTGTTTTTTGTGTTTTACTTTTCCCTGTATGAGAATGTTTTCTATTCATTTATTCCCTCCATGTAATTACTATTTAGCCAATCGAGGTATTTCTTTTTATTAAATATATCTGCACTTGATACAAATTTATCATAATAAATTTGTTGATAAGATGGTAAAAAAGGATCATAATATTGTTGAAAATCAATCGACATAAATATTTCACTAAGGTCAGCTTTTTTAACAATGTTAAAAATCACATTTTCAAAATCGTTAATGTCCTTTTTTATTAGGGCTTCAGCCATAGGTATTTTTTTAGAAAAGCTCAAATTAATATCGTTTACACCTTCAAGTGTCATGCCAATAGTCTTATCTACAAAAGACTTTGCTAAAGAATTTAAATTAAATAAATATCTTTTAATATAACCTATGCGACTAATTTCTTTAATAGTAAAATCTTTCATGATTCCTTTAATTATTTGTTCGTTGAACTGCTTAAGAATGTTGTCCATGTCTGATATCCCAAATGAAGAATCGTCGATAAAATTAATTTCAAGAATAATATTTGAATTGTCCAAATGAAGCTTGTCTTGAGTGATTTCATTGAATAATATTTTTTTTCCTACTAAATTCCTAACTCGTGGAAAAACGTGTGGGTTGAAAAATGAATTTTCTGAATATAGAATTTTATCAATAATTTTTCCAAGTTGATCCTCTATAGAAAAATTTGCCCTAAATCTTATTCCAAGAGCAAAACCAATTAAATAATCCTCTAATCTTTCAATCATGAATACTCCTTTTACATTTTTTTTGTACTGATTCGTGTGCTACAAATTTATACTCAACAGCACCGTAACTGATGTATCATACCCGCTGATTTTCTTGAATTTACAATAATCAAGATAATCATCATCGTTCCAGGGCTCGAATCCAATGTGATGTTCAGCCATATATTCCATATAAAATTCCCCAGCAGATTTGTAATTATATTCCAGAATACCCTGATTCAATCGGAGTTGCAATGAGTATTTACCGATATTATATTCTAATCCGCAGATAATTTCGAAATTAAAAAACGAACAACCCGTGACATCATCATATGTAAAATGAGAACAATCTACTTTAGCAGTATACTTTCCCCACAGCAAAAAATCAAATGAAGGACCGAAGAAAAAATTAGTGTTATTTGGAAGATTCATAAAAGACATTATTTTAAAGAGAATCGGAATTTCCAGATAATATAATTGATAATGACCATTCGCTTCGAATTCAAGTTCGCTTCTGTCTTCATCGATCAATCCGTCCCCATCATTATCTATAAGATCATATTCATCTTCATTAAACAAACCGTCCGCATCATTGTCGAGTATCAGTCTCTCTTTCCCGTCTTTATAAACAATTTTTGAGGTCAGATGCAGTTCGGGTTGAATAACCAGCCAATTGTTGATCCTTTTATTCACGAAACCACCAATAGTGAATCCTGGAATAAAATCAGATCCTTCCTGTACATTACCCCATAACTTTGTATAGTTCAGTCCGAAGGTAATCCCCTTGCCATCGATGTCGATTGCATGAAGTGATGAATAAAGGGAAATGATGAATATTATTAATATAATGCAAATTGTTTTCATATTAATTATCTAATAAATTATAACACACTTTTCAACTGTTGGAACTACCCCATCGCATGCAAGCTTATAGAAATAGACGCCCGGGCTTACAAGTATACTAGCATCATCACATCCATTCCAGACAATAGAATATTCTCCCCTACTATATCTATCATTAGTTAGTGTCCTCACTTTTTGACCTTTGAGATTATACACGGTTATCGTCACCTTGCTGTTATGAGGTATCGAAAAAGAGATCGTTGTCTGTTGTTGGGAAGGGTTGGGATAATTTTTTTCAAGCGTCGAAAGCTGAGAGTTAATATCCGGTTCATCGATTCCATACTCGATAATCTCATTTCCTACAAGATAGTTCGCACAATTATTGATGAATTGCTCGTAGTCGGTTCCGTATTCATAGACAAAGAAACCCGCTGAACCAAAAGATATTACTTTTCCATTTATACCAGCATAGCTGAGGACTGCCGTCGGCTTGTTTGGTTCTGTGTATAGATAGAGAATGCTGTTTTCGGCTGGATCATCGATTATAAAGCTGTATTCCCCGTTTCCTAAGTATAACTCGTCAATATATTGTGAGAGTAAATCAGAAAGCGTGTTATCATAGAATAACGGTTCAAATCCATATGTCTCACCTTCAAGGAATTCATCCAGTTCTACATTAAAAATATTGTCTTTTGAGGAGAGTGTCCGTGTATAGTGTTCATCAGCAACGCCGTATTCCCGGAGAGTAAATCCTTCTTTTATACTACGATCATTTATTTGTTCCTGTGGAAATTCTATAATTGGTTCTCTTCCTCGATTCTTAATATTGGAAAGCATAACCCAGGCATTTCTTTGTACAACTTCAGGTTTTGGATCACATGTATATGGCACCAATTTGTCATAAAGTTCTCCATTAAAATGATAAAATCCGAAATATTCGGAAGGATAATCCCGCGCTCTTCTGAGAAGAGATTCAATCCAGATATAATCATTCACAATTTGGTCCGCCTCTTCCTCAGTAAGATTGTTTTCAAGAGCAATAGTATAAAAATTATTCTTGAGATAGCTTCTCAGCTCTTGAGTTGTGTATTGTTTTGAAAGACGAATTTCATTAGTATCTTTTCCTTCAAGGGTTTCAATCCATGACATCAGATACGTATTTTCATCAATATATTTAAATAAAAAGATATTATCAAGAGGATACGATGTGAGATTCTCAACCTGTATTTCATTTTCCCGAATTATACAATACAAAAAATTCATTCTTGAATCGAAAGCAGCTTCATAGAGAAGCTCATTATTATCATTCTTTTTTGTGTTTTTATTATTCCATCCAATAATTCCTTTATTCATTATATCGTGTGGTTCAGCTAGTGTCGGACTGCCGGGAATATTTACCTCGAAATCTATGTCAATGTCCTCCTCAACATAACAATGCACAAACGGTTTAAGCCAAAAAACATCCTGCAGGTGATACACATTGAGAAAACCGAGACTGTCATCGAAAGCTTCTGCAAAGGCGAGGGTATCATAATATGAATATTCATTGGGTGTACCTTTTATTGCAAAATATGTTTCATCAACAACACGAATTGCACAGTCATAGTTTTCCAAATCGACAAGTCCTGTTGCTTCATCGCTATTGAAAAGTACATCTCCATAACCAATAATTATTTGATATTCATCACCACCCCCTAAATTAATTTCAACCTGCCAATTGTTTCCATAAACATTATCATAATGAATCAATCCCTGAAACATCTCAGCAACGATTTCATCTTGAGGATTAAGAAGATCTCCTGTTGGATAATAATCATAATTTGAAGGTGATATGCATTCTGCAAACACATAAAGAGTTTTAACAGATTTCAAATCTTTTTGGGGAGGAAGGTTAACAATATAAATTAATTGCTGGTCTCCTGATTGTATTTCGTTTACCAATTCCTCATCTAAAACGATCGATGATTTCTCCAGATAATCGATATTGAATTCTTGAAATAAAATACTAAACGGTATGTTGTTTTCATTGCCATTTCCATCTATATGAGAATCAACTCCATGGATTAGGTCAACAAGAAGTGTTGATTGAGCATTGAGAGATAAGTAAAATAATAGTAAAACAAAACAACTGAAAATCTTTTTCATCCATACTCCTTTTTACAAATGTTATTTAAACTCCACTTCTACCATATCTTCAAAGAAATTTGGTAACCAATTTTCATTTATGATATGATAGCCGGTTCCCTTATCACGATAATAGTTAATTAAAACATATCTGCAAGGATGTGCCCAATTAGCATAGAAATAATCATCAATAAAGAAGAACCAGCTCTTTTTAGTTACGGTGTATTGACTATATTCACCACAAGTTCTGATAGTCGTATACCTTTTTAAAGGTTCAGTGAGTTCATAAATTTTTATCCCACCCAGTACTGAGTCTTGAAGGACTTCAGTTAATAGGATTTCTTCCGCTTCTTTGAGAGAAATGATATAGTCGGAATTTGAGGTTTGATTGTTGGTGCAGTTTGTGAATAGCAATAAAATTGCTATGATCGAGAATAGAACAATTAATCTTCTCATGCTAACTCCTTTTTTCCATAAATTAATGTCCCAAAATATTTACTTACTTAGGTTCAAGTTTTTATTGCAACAAACTTACAAAAAAGGATAAGTTTGTTGCAATAATGAAGAAGTATAAGAGATTAAAGAATGAAGAGCGAGAGAAAATAAGTCAGTTATTATCACAAGGT
>Ga0265594_1000163_pt1 | contig 53041 bp, 36 predicted proteins | sample saktaG_11_FD_190147 | JGI IMG/M metagenome (GOLD analysis project Ga0265594, IMG submission 190147) | Saline water microbial communities from Sakinaw Lake, British Columbia, Canada - sak_2011_5_24_80m | ecosystem: Environmental > Aquatic > Non-marine Saline and Alkaline > Saline ...
GTAAGAAAGAAATTAAGAAGGTTCAAAACATGTTGAATGAAAGACCAAGAAAAACCTTGAATTGGCTAACTCCTAAAGAGGTATTTAATAATTTAATTGTTGCAATAAAAACTTGAACCTACCAAATATAAAAAAAGATTGATTTTTTTGTCAATATTTTTATCTTAATTAAATTAGGGTGATCAAACATAGGCATTCGACTAAGAATCCGCCTGAGCCTGACACAGTCTCTCTTTGAGCGTAGATCCTTCGATTGAAAGACTATCCGGCAGTTCCCGGACTTACTACATAGTCTGTAACAGTACAGATGATTCTAAACAAACTGTTCGTCTGGATCTATTCATATAAACTGCAAACAGGAAATTTTGAGCAGACAAAGAGGCTAATCTTAATGAAATAGGGTTAAGGTCTTTTAAAATATAGAGCTCATTTTAATGGTGGAATGAGCATTTTCTTTTAATTTAAAATGGAATTTATTGACATCTCATTGAAAAAATTTATATGAATAGTAAACACATTATCACATAATACAAGAAAGGAATTTCATGAAAACGAAACCAATCAGGATTATTGGATTTACACTTATTTCAATTCTTTTATTTACAACATTTCTATATGCAGAAGAGCTCCAAAACGAGAATGAAAATGTTTGTATCTGGAAGATAAAATCGGACAACAACACCGTCTACCTATTGGGGTCCATACATTTTTTGAACCAAGCGGATTATCCACTTGATGACAGGTATGATCAATGTTTCGAAGACGCAGAGAATGTTGTGTTTGAACTGAATTTTGACAGCACACAAACACCCGCCTTTCAGCAATATACACTGTTAAAAGCATTTTATCCGCAGGGAGAAACCTTTCAGGGTTCGGTAAGCGATTCCACCTACACTTTAGTAAAGAACAAACTTCTTGAACTGGGAATGCCTGTAGAAAAACTCAATACATTACAGCCGTGGTTCATTGCAATTACGATGCTGAGTCTTAACTTACAGAAACTCGGATTCGATCCTACATTGGGAGTAGATCAGCACTTCTTTGAGCTGGCAAAGGAAGCACAAAAAAATATTATTGGCTTGGAGTCACCTGAATTTCAACTCGACCTGCTTGCAACTTTGGGTGGGGAAGACCAAGAAGACTTTATCGTTAAGAGTATTGACCAGTTCGATGAAATGGAATCAAGTATCCATGACCTTGTTGATGCGTGGGATGTAGGAGATCTGGAGAAACTGGATGAGCTTCTGAATAAGGGCTTCGAGGAATATCCTGCGCTCAAGCAATCCTTATTAATTGATAGAAATTATAATTGGCTGGATGATGTGATAGAATATACAAAGGATAATGAAGACTATCTGGTGATAGTTGGGTCCGGGCACCTTGCCGGTGAAGAAGGGCTGATCAAGCTCCTCAAGGCACAAGGATATTCAGTAGAGCGGTTCTAAGGTTAATATAAAAATATTTAGAGCGTAGAAGTATAGGTCACAATGCTTTTTCGACTACTAAGCGCAGCGAGGAGTTGAGGTTCGTTTCCACCACGAATTTTCACGAATTTTCACAAAAGCATGATCAGTGATAATTTCCCACGTTAAATATCCCACAATTCCTTTATTCGTGGATTTTTTATAATATTTATTTGATCCTTAGTAGTATCTCTTTCTTGAGAAAAAGCTCATTTGCTAATAAAAAAAATTGACGTGTTGAACCCGTTGAAATTTTTCGTGATTGAAAAAAATAGAAATATTAAGAAAGAGTGATTGCTATGAACAACAAAAATTTTGAAGTTGTGGATAAAAAAATTTTGGAGAATATCGTTCAGCGGTGCAGGGAAAGGAATATCATTATCCCAACCTATGAAGAGATGATCCATCCTGAAAAGGTGCCCGAGAAAATCAAACAGGAACTTTTAAATATAGGATTATGGGATCTGCACCCAAGAAATCTGTTTAGAATTACATGGAAGAATGAGCCAAAAGAAAAAGGGGGCGGTTATGATGGCGTGAATTACATGGAAATACCCTCAGAACTGACAGGTGTGAAAGCACGAATATTTATTCTGCTCGGAAAGTATTTTCCTACTGGATCTCATAAAGTAGGTGCAACTTTTGGACCGCTTGTCGAAAAATTAGTTCGCGGTGCATTTGATCCGACAAGGCAAAAAGCACTCTGGCCTTCGACCGGCAATTATTGCAGAGGTGGTGCGTATGATTCCTATCTGCTTGCATGTCCATCAATTGCAGTATTACCTGAAGGTATGTCCCGTGAACGCTTTGAATGGCTCGAAAAAGTGGGCGCCGATATCTATGCAACTCCCGGATGCGAAAGTAATGTGAAAGAAGTGTATGACAAAACAAAGGAATTGAAAGAAGCGCGTGGTGATGAAATTGTTGTGCTCAACCAGTTCAGTGAATTTGGCAATGCCGTCTGGCATTATGCAGTGACCGGTCGTGCTATGGAAGAAGTCTTTGAACATCATAAATTTGAAGGTCAACGAATGAGCGGATTATTCCTAACTCAAGGATCTGCAGGAACACTTGGCTGTGCCGAATATCTTAGAGAAAAGTATCCGACAATAAAAGTCTGTGCAGGTGAAGCTCTGCAGTGTCCTACTCTTCTTCTCAACGGCTATGGCGGGCATCGAATTGAAGGAATAGGCGATAAGCATGTGCCCTGGATACATAATATGAAAAATATGGATATGGTCGCAGATATTGATGATGAAGCATGTATGAACCTGCTGAGATTGTTCAATGAACCGGCAGGAAAAGAATATTTGATCGTTCAAGGAATTGATAAGAAATTTGTTGATGAACTTAACTTGCTTGGCATTTCATCTATAGCAAATATTCTCGGAACCATTAAGATGGCAAAATACTATGAGATGGACGAAAATGATGTGCTCTTAACAGTAGCAACCGACTCGATGGAGCTATATCAATCCAGAATGAAAGAGCTGCATGAACAATTTGGCGAATATACACCTTACAATGCTGTTGGTGATTTTGAACGCTATCTCATGGGCGTGACGATCGATTATATGCTTGAGCTTTCCTATTGGGATAAAAAGCGTATGCATAATCTGAAGTATTTTACCTGGATCGAGCAGCAGGGCAAAACTTTGGAAGAACTCAATGCCCAATGGTATGATGAAAATTACTGGAAAGAAAAAATGCATTCCTATGAACAGTGGGATGATTTAATAAGAGAATTCAATGAAAGAACAGGATTGCTGAAACAATATATATAAAAAATGTCCCCAAAAATTATCAATGCAATTCTCTCCCGTGAAAGCAGAGCTGTTCTTTGCAACATACTTTATAATTCTCAAATAGTGAATGTCATCGAGAAAGAAGAAGTTCCCAGTACTCCTATTGAATTATCTGAGTATATACGGTCGAGAAGAAGGCCTCAAACCCATTTAACTAATTGTATTGATGCGAATTATTGTGTTGTATTGCCGGGAGCCATCGATCCACATGTGCATTATGATGATCCGGGTTTTGAGTGGCGAGAGGATTTTTACACCGGCACACTTGCTGCAGCATTTGGTGGAGTTACCACAGTTGCAGATATGCCCTGTACATCAATTCCACCTATAATAAATGCTGAGAATTTGCAGCATAAACTCCAGATAATTAAGAAAAAAGCAGTCATTGATTTTGCATTATGGGGAGGGGTTTCCGGAACAGAGTTTTGGGATGATACAGTAAGAGATAATATGTATGAACTAAAAGAGCAGGGAGTTATAGGATTCAAAACCTATCTGATCTCAGGAATGGATGATTTTACTGCGATTGTCCCATCACAGCTTGAAAAAGTGGCGTTTATTGCCAAGGAATTGGATTTGCCGGTTGCAGTTCATGCCGAGGATAAAGCATTTGTTGAGAGCAGGCGTGCACAATTTCAAAGAGAAAATAAAAATGAAATAGTATATTACTGCCAGGCACGAGGTGTTGAAGCAGAGGTTCGGGCAATAAAAACAGTTATTAGAATTGCAAAAAAAACTGGTACTCACTTTCATATTGTACATTTGAGCAGCAAAAAGGGATTGGAGCTTAACGAAAAAGCACAAGCACAAGGAGTTCATATTACAACGGAGACCTGTCCTCATTTTCTTGCTTTTACGCAGGATGATTTTGAGCAGCAGGGAAGCATCCTGAAGACAGCTCCACCTGTGAGATTTGCAGAAGATAAAGAAGCTCTTTGGAATGGACTGAAAAACGGCACTATCAGCTTTGTTGCTACAGATCATGCCGGTTGCGATTATCCGCGCGAGAAAAGTACAGGAAATATATGGACCGATTATGGCGGTATGCCCGGAAGTGAACTCATGGTTCCATTTATTTTTTCTGAAGGATTCATGAAAAATCGGTTGAGTCTTCACGAGATGCAGAAAATTCTCAGTGAAAATGCAGCCCAAAACTACAGATTGGATTCTCATAAGGGGAGTATTAGCATTGGCAAAGATGCAGATTTTGTATTCATTGATCCAGTCGCAAGGACTCATATTGAACAAGAGAAACTACATTCAAAGGGAAAATATACACCTTTTGATGATCGGACATTTCAGGAAAAAATTACAAAGACTATAATCAGGGGCGAGGTCATAATAGAAAATGGTAAATTTTTAGGTACACCCGGGTATGGCACGTATCGTAAAAGTGAAAATCGTACATGATGACAAAGAATAGTCGTGGAAGTAATGGACATCGCCCGGTTGAAGGGAATTCAGAAAATTATCATCGCCTTAACAAAAAAACCGAATAATTGTTTGATGTTTATTTAATAAATTTGACACAAATATCAACTCTTTCTCAATAGAAAATATGTTAGGAAATAAATATGAATAATAATTTATGTATCAAAAATGCCTTTATATGTCAATTTAAAAATGGGGCATTTATTCCGATATTTGGCGACATTATTATTGAGGATGAACTCATTCATGAGATCAAAGAGACATCTTATTCTGATTTTTTATATAAACAGGTTAAACGAAAAAATCCTACAATCGACGACCAAAATCTGGCAGAATATGATGCCCAGGGCCGAATGGTTCTTCCACCATTCACAAATTTTCATGAACATATCTATTCCCGATTGAGCAAGGGATTGCCCGTAAAGGGAAAGATGAGTAATTTCGTTGAAGTTCTTGAGAATCTCTGGTGGAAGTTTGATATAACGCTGAATGAACAGGCAAATGAAGTAAGCACCGAACTCGCCGCGATCGAGGCAATAAAAAATGGCGTACTCACTCTGTTCGACCATCACTCATCTCCGGATTTTATTGATGAGAGTGAAAATATTATTAAGAAAGTGCTGAAAGCTCGCGAGCTTAATGCAGTGCTCTCCTATGAGGTTTCTGACAGGAATGGTAAAGAGAACATGAAACAAGCGGTTAAGGAAAACATTTCCTTCCTCAAGTATCGCACTACTACTGATTTCAAAGGACAGTTTGGTCTGCACGCATTGTTTACTCTTTCTGATGAGACACTGAAATATATTGAAGATAAAACCCATGATCTTGGCTGTGGCTACCATATCCATGCAGCCGAAGATATTTTTGATGCTCGGTTCTCCGCAGAAAAGTACGGGCTTTCGATTTGTGAGAGGTTGGAGAAATACAATTTATTGAACGATCTCACTTTTCTTGCTCATGGGAATCACCTGGTGGACAAGGATTTCGAGATTATTTCAAAGCACAATGCATCGCTTATTCATAATCCGGATTCAAACTTCAATAATGCAGTTGGTACGCTTAATCTCGCAAAAGTACCCGAAAAAATTCCTTTATTACTTGGCACAGATGGCATGCATTGTAATATGCTCAAAACGATCAAAATGGCATTTCTTACTTGTCGCCATCTTAATCAGAGTTCAGAAATCGGATTTGATATTGTAGCTCGAATTTTGAAGAATAGCTTTGATATCCATGACCGATTTTTTGGAAATACCCCGATGCTTCAAAAGGGTGATTCTGCTGATCTCATTGTGCTTGATTATTGTCCATACACACCAATGGATGTGGATAATTTCCTTGGTCATTTTATCTATGGAGCGTGTGAAACGGCTGTTCGCACTGTGTACAAAAAAGGACATTATCTGATGAAAGATTTTATCATTGATCCTGAAGAAGAAGTATATAAGAAAGCTTATAAAGTCGCAGAAATAGTTCGGGAGAAATTTGAATTCCTGCAAAATGTTGAACGATAAATACAAAGTAATTGGTAAGAAACTGCCAAGAACAGATGCCTATGAAAAAGTTACTGGCAGAGCACAATACGCTGCCGATATCTCCTTCCCGGGCATGTGTTTTGCTGCACAAAAAAAGACTACAGTTCCCCATGGCATGATCAAGAATATCGACATTTCTCAAGCTGATAAAGTTGCCGGTGTGGAGGCAATCATTACTCACAAGGATGTACCCGGAAACAATATCACAGGTGTGATAAAGTATGACCAACCTGTGTTTTCCTTCGATAAGATATATTGTCCGGCGGATGTTGTAGCGCTGGTGGTAGGAGAAGATAAGGAAGCTGTCCGGAAAGCGCTTACACTAATTAAGATCAAGATTGAGGAGCTTCCGGTTTTATCAGATTATACACATGCTTTGGATAATGATGCGCTGCTTATTCATCCTGAAAATAAATCGAATCTCATCAATCATTATCCCTTAAGAAAGGGCAATATTGAGAAGGGTTTTCAGGAATCCGATTTCATCATCGAGAGAACATACACCACACCTGCTATCGAGCATGCATACATTGAACCGGAATGTATTACAGCAGTCCCGGATTTCAGGAAAGATGTTTATAAAATTTATGGTTCGGTACAAAATCCATTTACATGCAGGAGAATTGTCGCCCAAGTAATGAAGGTGCCTCTTGCGAATATTCATATTATCCAAAATGAGCTTGGCGGCTCTTTCGGCGGCAAGGATGATATAATGGATATACTGGCTGCCCGAGCTTGTGTCGCCTGTAAAAAGATCGGAAAACCGGTCAGAATACAACTTTCACGCGAAGAATCTATAATAGAAAGTTATAAGAGACATCCTTATTCTATGAGATATAAGGTTGGTATTTCGCATAAAGGTATCCTAAAGGCAATGAAGATCGATATACTCGCTGATGGAGGAGCTTATGCGTCAATGAGTCCCTTTGTAACATGGCGTTCGGTTGTACAGGCGACAGGTCCTTACGAGGTGAAGAATGTTCATACCGATGTCCGAGCGGTATATACAAACAATCCATACACCGGTGCAATGAGAGGTTTCGGCTCACCCCAAATAATTTTTGCTCAGGAATCTCTTATGGATGAGATCGCTGAAAAGCTGAATATGTCGCCCTTAGAGATTCGCAGAATTAACGGGTATAAACAAAATTCCGAAACTGCAAGCGGACAGATCTTATCAAGTCATATTGTAAGCTTGAATCAGGTTATGGACAAGGCGATAAAAGAATCGGATTTTGAGAAGAAGCATGAGATATACAAAGCCAAATATCCAGTTGAGGAAAATTCCCATTCTGTAAATCTCATATTGAATGACAATCAGTTTTCAACGTGCTCAAATATTAAAAAAGGGATCGGGCTTGCGTGCAGTTTTCGCGGGTGTTCCCTTGGTGCAGAGGGCATTGACGCAACAGGCGCTTTAATAAGCATTCAGAAGGATGGGAGTGTATATCTTATTTCGGGATTGGCTGAGAACGGGCAGGGTTTACGCATGACTTTTTCCATGGTTGCTGCTGAGGTTCTCGGCATATCTCCAGATGATATCTACTATCTTGAACAGGATACGAGCAGGATTGCTGATGGTGGTCCGACTGTCGCTTCCCGCTCAACTTTAATGGGTGGTGAAGCCGTAAAAGCTGCTGCTGATACCGTGAGGAATAGAATTGAAAAAATGCTCATAGATGAATGGAACCTCGATGAAGAGGCGACATTTAATTTTGCCGATCATTATATTTCTCATAATGAAACAGGGCACAGGATCACTTTTTCTGAAGCTTGTAATACAGCTTATCTGAGTGGAGTAAACCTTAATGCCTATGGATGGTTCAAGGCACCTGAAGTTGACTGGAACGAAGAGATCGGTCAAGGTCCTGCCTATTTCACGTATGTGTACGGTTGCCAGATTGCCGAAGTTGAAGTTGATACTGCTTCCGGTAAAATATTTATAAAAACTGTTACTGCAGTGCATGATGCGGGAAGAATAATAAACAAACTCGGAGCACTCGGTCAGATTTATGGTGGGGTTTCTCAGGGTGCGGGATATGGCATTATGGAAGAAGTGATAGTTAAAAATGCAAAAATTAAAAATATTAACTTCGACGAATATCTCATCCCGACCAGCGTTGATATAGGTGAGATCAAGGCATTCTTTGTAGAAAATCCCGACACCTTTGGTCCCTTTGGAGCAAAAAGTCTTGGCGAGCCCACACTTGAAATTACTGCTGCAGCAATAAATAATGCTGTGGCAAATGCGCTTGGCAAAAGATTCTATCATCTTCCACTTGACCTCGAGCAGATCAAGACTGGGAAACCACTACATCACATAAAAAAATGAAGAAAAAATATTCCTTTCATAAATTTACCGAATTAAGACCAGCTCTCGAATTTATGAACAAAAACGGTTCACAGAGTGAGATCATTGCTGGCGGTACCGACGTGCTTGTAGATATCCGTAAAGGAGACAGCAAACTCGATCCAGTGAAGCATATTGTTGATATTCATGACATTCGGGAACTCAGAAATATCGAGGTCAAAGGTAATGTTTGCAGGATCGGAGCATGCTGCACTTTTAAAGAGATCGGCAATAATGAGCTTATTCGATCACATTTTCCTGTGCTGAAAATGGCTGTTGAAAAGATCGGATCTCCACAGATAAGGAATATCGCGACTATCGGCGGGAACATCTGCAATCTCGCGGCTTGTGCAGACAGCATTGCACCTCTCCTTGTATATGATGCTCAAGTCAGATTGCGCTCAGAAAGTAGCGCAAGAACTGTGCCTCTAGACACAATCCTCATCAAGCCATATAAAACAGATGTCCATCATGATGAAATACTCACACAGATATTACTGCCTTTGCCCGATAAAGATTGGAAACACTGCTTTTACAAACTCGGGCGAAGATCAGGTGTTTCTATAAGCAGATTAAGTTATGCGATTTTGCTTAAAACCAGAGAGGGTAAGATCGAGGATATTCGTTTTGCTTTCGGAGCATTATTCTCAGTTCCTAAAAGATTAAAGGATATTGAGAATGAACTTAGGCATCAAACAATATCTGCCGATTTATGGAAAGATGTGAGCAGAAAGATCGCACAAAAAATCCTTGATGAGACAGGCGTCCGCTGGTCAACTTCGTATAAAATTCCAACGCTCCAGCAGCTTTTCTTCACAAGTTTAATGAATTTGACTTAAATAGATAAATTTTTACATTGTATTTAATTAAATATTCAGGAGAATAGATGAATCGTACAAAAACAATCATACAAAAATTCGGATTTGTCCTTGTTATCATAGGATTGCTCGCTGCATTCGGCTGCTCAGCTAAAACAAGCTCATTAATAGAGATGACCAGTGATAATTTCGATGAACTTATCATGAATGAGCTTCTTGTCGTAGAATTTATCCCGGCAGATTGCGATAGTTGTGATGAAGTGCTCGTCGCTCTTGATGAAATTCAGGATGAGATGCAGGATATCGTGGTGGCTACGATGGATGTCGAAAAGAACAAGCAATTTTTAAATAAAATAAGATTTCGAGTGAAAGAGGGAGTGCCAACCATCGTGATGTTCAGTAACGGTGATGTTCAGGATTATTTCATGGGAGCAGAGAGCAAAGAGACAATTGTTGAAAAAATAAACAAAGTCAAAGCCAACCTGCATATCTGGGAAGATGTGGAAGCAGGCAGGGTCTCCTTCATGGATGCCTTTGATTTTACTTTAAAAGACCTGAATGGCAAGGATGTTACTTTAAGTGAAATTGACGGACTGATCATTCTGGATTTCTGGGCGACCTGGTGTCCTCCCTGTAAGGTTGAAATTCCTTTTCTTGTAGAATTCTATGACAATTATAAAAACAGAGGACTCACAGTTATTGGAGTGAGTGCAGAAAGCCATGAAACTCTAATTGATTATAAAGAAAACCTCGCAGCCACTGGAACAAATATCACTTATCTCATCCTTGTGGATAGTGATAGAGAAGTCTCAAAAATGTTCGGGATCAAAAGTATTCCAACAACTTTTTTCATCTCTCCTGAAGGAAAACTGCTAAAGAAAGAGGTGGGTTTCTCTGAAGAATTCGTTCCTGAGTTTCAAAAACTCATTGAAGAGAATTTACCAAAGTAAACACTACGAGGAGAACTCGTGTTCATAAAATATATCGAGTACTCATAATATCTCTGCTTATGACTTTCAGTCTTACAGCGTTGCAGGCGCAGGAAATAGAAAAACCTATTAATACAATAACTGAAGTTTCGTAGGTGTAATGAAAAATTTTCTAACTTAACTGTTTAAAATCACTCCTGCAGAAGGTAGAGAGACGACAGAAGATAATAGGAATGAATATAGAAGCATGGGCTTATTTAGTTATTGCTTTACTCCCGACAGGTCGGGAGAATTGGCAAAGAGAACCACACTCTACTCTTTACCATCATCCGGCAGGCTGACCTGTTATCTTTACCAAGCCTTTAGGACGTGAAATCTTTTTTATTTATTTTTAACCCGTGAAATCTGTCTTTTTATTTTACCCTGTTAAATATCTCGATATATCGGGATCCCGAAGGGATTTAACAGCGTGAACTGGGTTCACTGTCCCCAGTTTACCAAGGCGTAATGCAATGAAGACTGGCTTGGTAAAGCACATTTCGCTTTTTCGTGTACGATTATAAAATGCAAAACGATATAATAAACCATTAAAACGCAGCTTAGATCACCAATCTTACACTTATATGTAACTATATAAATATCGATATGTTATGAAATATTGCATTGATAAAAAAAATTAATTATTCAGTAATTTCCACTCTTGCGAAACTTGAGTTATAAATATGCAACGAAAAAAAAAGTAAAATTAATTGCCCTTGAAAAAAGGCTGACAAGTCGGGACTAATGTCAAATAAAATGACAAAGCCTTCATCCCGTTAGATAAAGGATTTATATTTTCTAATTTAGGCACTAACACCTTTCTACTCCAAGAAATTTATAATTCCTACCATATTTACTATCTAACAGCGCAAGAATGTCAAATAATACCAAAACAAAATCTCCGAAGACTAATCCTTTTATATTTGGTATTTGATATTTGTCATTTAATTGAAAATTTTCACGACAACTTGTTGGTAAGTTTTATTTTTTAAGTGCCTAACATTAAAATATTTTGTGATCCATTAAACTTATGAAACGGCTCAACCTATATAAACTGGCCAACATTTCCTTAAAAAAAAAATTTGCCCAAAGTCCAGTTTCACCTGTAGCAGAATGTCATTACAAACCATATCTCAAGTAAAATTATTAGATTCAAGGAACTACCGTCAAGTATTTTATTTTGGTAAAAATCTATTGAAAAAAAATTTTTCTTGACATAAAAAAAATATAAAAATTGTATGACACCATATCTATGGTGGTAAATAAATAAGATTGGATCATGATTTAAATATGCAAAATGATTATATTCAATTACTTAATCAAATGGGCTTTTCTAAAAACGAGGCTAAGGTATATCTTGCCCTGTTAAAGAAAAATACTTCACAAGTTGCTGAGCTAGTGTCACTCTCAGGTGTACCACAAAAAATGATCTATTATACACTACAAAAACTTATGCACAGAGGATTGTGTTCCTTGGTACATGGTAAAGTAAAGAAATATAAACCAACCAATCCAAGCATTGGAATTGGTCAATTTATTGTCCAACATGAGCAGCAATTAGAAATCGCTCGAGAAATGTTAAGAAGTCTAAAAGCACAATATAAAAATGGGAAAGATGAGACCAACCCCCTAGAATACATAGAGGTTATCCAAACTCAGGCACAAATCGTAGAAAAATTTTATTCTCTTATAAGAAAAACGAAAAAAGAGATTCTTTCTTTTACAAAAGGTCCTTATGCAAATAAATGGGAAAATAATAAAGAAACTATTGAATCAGTGAAAAAAGGATTAATAGTTAAATCAATTTATGAATTAGATGATATGAATAAGCAAGAGTTTTTTAAATGGATTGAAATGTTTGCAGAAGCTGGAGAAGAAATAAGAATATCTTATGAATTACCTTTAAAAATGATAATATTTGATGAAGAAACAGTAATCATAGCATTACGGGATAAAGTAACTTCAGAGCCAAGTTTAACTTCAATGATTATTGCGCATCAAGATATGGCCAAAGCTTTTAAGATAACATTTAATAGTATATGGAACTCTTCAATGACTTTTGAAGAGTTTAAGAATAAAGAGAAAATATTGTAGAAAAAAATAGGGCTGTGAACATATGCCTTGGAACGCTTTCACAGCCCGAAAGGATATAATATGAACGAAAGAATTATTAGAAACTTTCTTCAATATATCCGTTTTGTATTAAAAGCAAAATTACAATTTTTTATGTCAAGAAACAAAAGGAGAAATAAAAAATGTACAAAACGATTATAATGATTGCTTTGGTCTTTTCAATGTTTTTATTTCCAAAGCTATGTACAAGCAATCCGTATGATATTACTATAGGAACACCTTTTGAACTTGATTCAGATTATGAACGCACTTCTGCTTTATCAAAAATTGATGACATTCATTACCTCTGTACTTATAGGGTATTAGGAAATGCTGGTCGGTCAGTGGTACTAACTGTAGATACTGACACGGGTATGATTACAAAAGAAACGCCCTTTGACTTTGAAACAAATTACGCTGCTTTTCCTGCTTTATCCAAGATTGACGACAGCCATTACCTATGTGTTTATATGGAGGATTGCAGTGGATCTGCGGTGGTATTAACCGTAAATTCTGATGATTGGTCCATTAGTAAAGAAATTCCCTTTGAATTTGAGACAAATGAAATTTACTATCCTGCTGTATCGAAAATAGATGATACCCATTATCTCTGTGCTTATAAAGGACCCGATCTAAATAATCTTTGGTCGGTGATATTAACAATAGATCAAGATAATTGGACTATAATGAATGAAACACCTTTTGAGATAAGTACAAATATTGGAACAGCAGGTTATTCACCTGCTTTATCTCAAATAGATGATACCCATTATCTCTGTGCTTATACAGGTTTAAATGACGATGGTTGGGCAGTGGTGTTGACTATAGATACTGATGATTGGACAATCGATAAAGAAACACCTTTTGAGTTTGAAGTAAATTTTGGAGCTGATCCTGATTTGTCAAAAATAGATGATAATCATTATATTTGTGCTTATACAGGACCAAATGAGGATGGTTGGGCAGTGATACTAACTGTGAACAATTATGATTGGATAATAACCTTAGAAGGACGATTTGAGTTTGATAGTGATAAGGGATACTATCCTGCCTTATCCATGATAGATGATACACATTACCTCTGTACTTATACAGGTTCAGATGTTGATGGTTGGGCAGTGGTGTTGACTATAGATATTGATAATTGGACAATTGATAAAGAAACACCTTTTGAGTTTGATACTGACAATGGATATTACCCTACATTGTCCAAAATAGATAATGAACATCATCTCTGTACTTATAAAGGTTCCTCCTTATATGGTTGGTCGGTTATATTGAATGTTGAACTTCCATATCCAGTAGATCCTTATATATTGCAAAAGGACACAAAACTTATCGGAAACTATCCAAACCCATTTTATCATTCTACTAATATTTGTTTCATGTTACCTATGTCCCATGAAAAAGATATTGAAGTAAATATATATGATATCAAAGGTAAGTTAATAAAGAAACTCTCACTATATGGAATGAATGCTCAATATCAGGTAACAAGTATTGAATGGGATGGTATGGATGAGAATGGACTTAAGCTTCCAACCGGTCTCTATTTCTATAGACTTACAATTGAGAATTATAGTGAAGTTAAAAAAATGATCCTAATTAGGCAGTAATTCTTTATACCTACTAAAGGAAAGTATGTTATGTTAATTTCTAACGATAGGCAGCCCACAAACTGGCGGATAATAAGATGTTTAATGTCATCCCCGTATAGTGTGGGAAAATTTATAATAACCAAAACAAAAAATAGGAGAAAAAATGAAAAAGAAAATTACTATCACCGGAGTAGCTCTTTTATTCTTATTAATATTTGTAGTCCCGCAAATTTGTATAGGAGCAGAATATGATATTACAAAAGGAACGAATCTCGAGTTTGATGCTGATGGAGATTATCCTGCTTTAGTTCAAATAGATGCTACCCATTACCTCTGTGCTTATAATAATCCAAGTGGTACAAGTGGTAATGGCTATGCAGTAGTACTCACTGTAAATACTGGCACTGGGATAATTACCAAGGGAACAGCTTGTGAGTTTGAATCTGGTGGTATGGCGTTAGATTTTGCTTTATCCCAGATAGATGGCACCCATTATCTCTGTGTTTATCAAGGCCCAGGTGGTGATGGCTATGCAGTGGTGCTGACTGTAAATACGGGCGATTGGACAATTACCAAAGGAACAGCTTTCGAATATGATACCAGTAATGGAAAGGAACCTGCTTTAGCTCAAATAGATGGCACCCATTATCTCTGTGCTTATCAGGGTGGAAGTGGTCAGTATGCCTATGCTGTGGTACTTACTATCAATACTGGCGATTGGACAATCAGCAAGGGAACGGCTAGGGATCTTGGACATGGTGTGCCAACGGGTTTTGCTTTATCCCAAATAGATGGTACCCATTATCTCTGTACTTTTGTAGGTGATATGGGTTTTAACAAGGGCTATGCAGTGGTTCTGATTGTAAATACAGGCACTTGGGCGATCACCACGGGAACAGAATTTCAGTTTGGACCGAACTATTGCAATTCTACTGCTTTGTCCAAAATAGATGCTACCCATTATCTCTGTGCATATGAAGATGAGAGAGGCAGTTTTGGTGGGGTGTCAATGGTGGTGCTGGTTGTAAATACAGGCACTTGGGCAATTACCAAGGAAACAGTTTATAACTATGATGGAACTACTGGAAATAATCCTGATTTGTCCAAAATAGATGATACCCATTATCTCTGTGCTCTGAAGTATACAGATGCTGATGGCTATGCAATGGTAGTGACTGTAAATACAGTCGCTTGGACAATCACTGCAGGAACGGCTTTCGAGTTTGATACCGCTGATTGTGCTTTTCCTGCTTTATGCGAAATAGACGATGCTGGTCATTATCTATGTGCTTATAAGGGTCCAGATGCTGATGGCTGGTCAGTGATACTGAATGTGGAGCTGCCTGCTGTATATACAGTAACTGTTTCAGGCGTAAGCATTGCACCTTCCGGAGCTTCTCCGGGTGATACAGAGGTAGGTATGTTAAAACTCAGTATGGTTACGGATGATGGTGAGGCAACATGGACAGATGTAAAAGTAGATTTAACAGGCACAGGAGCAGTAGATGGTGATATCTCTTCTGTTGAGGTTTGGAAGGATGATGGAGATGGAACCTGGGAAGGTACAGGTCAAGATACTGAGATAGGTTCCGGCACATTTAGTACCGGTACTGTAACTATAGATATCACCGATCAAACCATTAACACAGTTTCTCAGGACTTCTTCATAGTTTACGATATTGCAGTTGTAGCAGACCCGAGTCATGAAGCTGGAGCAAAATTGCTTAATAGTACTTATATTACTGTTGCCGGTTCAAACGAGGTGAGCAGCAGTGGGTTTCCTATCGAGTCTGATTTTACTACCCTACCAGTAGAACTCTCAACATTTACAGCCCAATTCTTATATGGTGTGCCAACCTTATATTGGAGAACAGAATCGGAAACAGATAATCTAGGATGGAACATATATCGAAATACTATAGAAAATTTTAGCTCTTCCACGAAAGTTTCAGTTCTAATTGACGGATATGGTACCACCACAGAACCACATAGTTATATTTATGAGGACACAATTGAAGATGCAATAACTGGAGATACCTATTGGTATTGGCTTGAGAGCATAGATTTTGGTGGAGAAGTCCATCATTATAATAGAGTTGCAAATATTACAATTCCTGAGGGTTCTGAAAATCCTAACCACCTTGAACCACCAATTGTTTATAATATTCAAAATGAACCTAATCCATTTAGGCCAAATATCAGCGGGAAAACTATTATAAGTTTCACACTTTCAGAGTCTGCATTAGCTGAGGTTTCGATTTATACTATTCGTGGAGAATTTGTCAAAACTTTACCTGTGATTTTAGCAATTGCTGATGAAAAAGCAAAAGTATTTTGGAATGGAAAAGATGAGAATGGAGATGAGCAGCCAACAGGCATTTATCTTTATGGATTAAAGGTAAATGGGAAAGTAAATGATATTAAGCGGTTGATATTGATAAGATGATATATCTGATTGTAAAAAAGTTGATATGAATAGAAATAGAAAATAGGGAGACTAATCTTGGTTTCGTTAACTTATCTTGGGATAGAAAGTACAGAGATTCTCGAACTTGCTGTCCTTACTAATATATGTTTCCCTATTTTCCTATCCCCAGTTGCTAATTAAATAAACAGCCTTTAAAATTATGAAAAAATTAAAATTGATAATTAACTAAAAAATAGAATGAGGAACAATTGTGTTAACCTCATTGATAGGAGAAAAAATGAAAAGATTAGGATTGAGGAAACTAATGTATTTTGAAAAGTTCCTTAGACCTTGGTTTCTTAGGATGCAAATGATAGCGGCTATTCTTATAGTATTTGTTGTGCTGATGTGTCTTTGTTATACCCACGTTAACGCGCAACCTCCACTGCCCCATGCTTTCTTTGGCGCGATAATTATTAATGGCAACCCAGCACCTGCTGGAACTTCTGTTAAAGCGACGGGAAACGGGGTAGACTCCACATCGGCCAATCCACTAGTGACTACAGATATTGGTATGTATGGCAGTGCTAACCCATTTGTGCAAAAGCTGATAGTACGGGGCTATATAGATGAAGGGGCAAAGTTAACTTTTTATGTTAATGACGTTGTTGCTGACCAAACTGCTGAATGGTATAGTGGCGAGTTAACAGAACTAGACCTTACAGTAACTATTCTACCCTCAAAATCTTACAATAACAATAAGAATCAAACCCAAGATAAAACAAAAATAAGAGAGGAAAAAAATGTTGAAACAAAATAAAAATCACGACACATTACCGAAACGGGAAAATAGAGTAAGAAACATAACTGCGATAATGGCTTTAATGTTGGTATTGTGTATATTTCCCCCAATTTGCAAAAGTGATCCTTATGATATTACAAAAGGAACACCTTATGAGTATGATTCTGTGAATGGTAGGTATCCTGCTTTATACGAAATAGATGAAGAACATCATCTTTGTGTTTATCAAGGTTCTGATAATGATGGCTGGGCAGTAGTATTGACAGTAGATACTAATGCAGGTACTATTACACAGGAAACCCCCATTGAGTTTGAGACAAATTATGCAGATTTTCCTGTTCTTTCTCAAATAGATGCGACTCATTATCTCTGTATCTATAAGGGACCAGATTATAGTGACCACCCAACTTATTATGATAGCTGGTCAGTGGTACTGACTGTAGATATTGGTGATTGGACGATCACAGCAGGAACGCCTTCAGAGCTTTATATAGATTATATGTATTATGCACTTGATCTATACAAAATAGATGCCACCCATTATCTTTGTGCTTATACTGGTACAGATTATGATGATGATTGGTCGGTTTATGACGGCTGGGCAGTGGTGTTGAGTGTAGATACCGGCGATTGGTCTATTACTGTTGGAACGCCTTTTGAGTTTGAGACAATTATGGCAGCATCCCCAGTTTTATCCCAAATAGATAACTCTCATTATCTCTGTGTCTATCAAGGTCCAGATGGAGATGGTTGGTCAACAGTATTAACTGTAAATACTACTAATTGGACAATCACTGCAGGAACGCCTTTTGAGTTTGAGAAAGATATGACAGCCTTCCCAGTTTTATCTCCATTAGATGCCACCCATTATCTTTGTGCTTATACCGGTACAGATTATGATGGTTGGGCAGTAGTATTGACCGTAGATACCGGCGATTGGTCAATTCAAGCAGGAACACTTTTTGAGTTTGAAGCAAATTTTGGTATTTATCCTGCTTTATCAAAAATAGATGATACTCATTGTATTTGTACATATACAGGTTCCACCGGCAATGGATTAGCAGTAGTATTAACTGTGGATACTGGTGATTGGACAATCACTGCGGGCACCCCCTTCGAGTTTGAAACAGTTTGGTCAGAGTATGCGACTTTATCCCAAATAGATGATTCTAATTATCTATGTGCTTATGAAGGTCCAAGTGAAGATGGCTGGTCAGTTATCCTGAATGTGGAGCTTCCGTCAGATGCGTCTTGTGCTAATATCAATGTATGGTTAGAAGGTGCGTATAGTACCGATGACGATTCAATGAGAACTACTATAAATGATTCTATACCTCTTACTTCTCCCTATCATGATGCTATAACAGTTACCAGTATACCGAGTAATGTGGTTGATTGGGTTTCTATTGAACTTCGCTCCAATACCACAGCAGCTTCTATAGTAACCCAAAGATCTATGTTTTTACAGAGTGATGGAGATATTGTAAACGCAGAAGATGTTGAAACTGCACCTGAGTTCCCAGAGATAAGCCCGGGTGATTATTATGTAGTTGTGCGTCATCGTAATCATTTAGCGATTATGAGCAAAACTGCCCAGACCTTTAAAGCAAAAGGTGATACCCCCTATACTGATATTGATCTCACAATTCTTTCTAATGTCTATGGTACAGATGGCATAAAAGAATTAGAAACAGGAGTTTATGGTATGTATGCAGGAGAAACCAACGATTCCGGGATCATTACCAATGCGGATAAATCAGCAATTATTGCCAATTTGAATCTGGCTGGTTATTATAAGGCAGATACTAATTTTTCAGGCATTGTAACTAACGCAGATAAAACCTTCATTATAGAAAATACTAACAAAGCAAGTGAGGTTCCGGAATGACAATTAACCCTTTCCATTACATTATCGATGTAACAGGAAGATTAGAAATATTAAGTATGTAGGAGTATAAAATGGAAAAAAAGATTACGAAAATAGGAGTATTATTAATAATCTCCCTTGCGTTTATTGTAAGTATGAGTTATGCAAAAAACGCAGATATTTCTATTGAGAATGCCATGATAAGTGGTGGTTATTTCAGTTGGGAGATACACATAACTCCGACAGATGATTGGGGTGTTGGTAATAGGAAGGCCTTAGGAGATTGTAGCTGGTATTTTGATGCTAATATGAATGCTTTAAGTGGTATTGAACTCACTTATGTAGCACCTCAAGTTGATCCAAGCGAGGGCTATACCAACACTTGTGCAATAACTGGCGGTCATCCACAAGTGACCACTGATCTTGATTATGATAATTATGATGGAGTCAATTTAACTCAGGGAGTCAATTACCATCTGTATACAGTAAGGATGACTATTACTGATCCTTCGGCTCAATCTGATTTATATTGGGATGAACTTAATACAGGGATATTCAATGCGCCAGATCAGGAAGTTATTGAGAATTATATTGGAAATGGTGATATAACCCTTCCTGTAGAACTTTCTGCTTTCACGGCTACTTATGTTGCTGAAAATGGTTATGCTTCTATATGCTGGACTACAGCGAGTGAGACAGATGTGAATGGGTTTAATATTTATCGTAATACAGCGGATGATTTTGAAGCAGCAACAAGAGTTACCAATGAATTAATTCCCGGGTATGGAACAACACCAGAACAACATGATTATATTTATCATGATGAGGAACTGGAGATAATTTCCGGTAGTAGATATTGGTATTGGCTTGAAAGCATAGATTTTGGAGGAGAGTTTCATAGACATGGTGCAATAGTTCTTACTATTCCGGATATTCCGGATGATCATCCTGTCATTGAGGCACCAATTCAATATGGACTTCATCAGAATAGCCCGAATCCTATAAGTATAAGAAATAGCTCAACCACTATAAGTTTCGTATTGCCGAATACAGCGTTAGTAGAGGTAAAGATATATAACATTCGTGGAGAGTTGGTAAAGGATTTATACAATGGAACAGCTTATGGAGATGTTGAAGTGAAACTAAATTGGGATGGCAGAGATAGGAATGGAATTGAACAGCCAACAGGCATTTATCTTTATGGATTAAAGGTGAATGGAAAAGTAAATGATATTAAGCGGTTGATCCTACAACGTTAATCCCTGCCTGTCCCGATTTTTCGGGAATACATCGGGATGTAGGATAAATGTTGATAATATGATAAATCTGATTACAAAAAAAAGACAGGAGAAAAAAATGGAAAAGAAGATTACGAAAATTGGAGTATTATTAATAATCTCCCTTGTGTTCATTGTATCGCTTTTTTCTCATCCTGTTACTCATTCTGTTTTTGGTGCAATTTTTGCTACCGCAGAGAGAGATAAGACAGACACAGCGACACGGAGACAAGGAGAAAAGGGTATAACCTATAATAAGACAGGTACTCCACAGGCATATCCTGTTACGGAAGCAGAGAATAGGAGATTCCATAAGGAGCTGGCAAGACAGCCAGTAGGTACAGTGAGAAGGGTAAGTCCTTACGCAATGGTCACCAATCTTGGTTCAGGTAATTTTATGGCGGAATTTTCCGGCCTTCCAGCTACACTTATAGATGGCAGAGAGATTGAGCCCGGATGGATTGGTAGTAAAGGTTACTTTACTGCCGGTCTTAACCTTTTTAGTGCCTCAGTTGAGGGTATCCAAATAACTATTGAAGCACTTAATGACCAGCCAACCGGAGCAAGAAAAGGCGATGATGTAACCTGGTTTCCACAAGTGTTTTTAAATGGCACAGAGATAAGCGCCATATCAGAAATACCAACTCTACTTGAGATTGATCCAGTTAATGAAAACTACCAAAATAATACCTTAGAGTGGGACTACGGAGTTGCTAAGAGGAGACTAAGGATTATTGAAGGCATGATAAGGGGGAGCTGGGTCTTTCCCGCTGACCCTAAAGGCGAAGTCCGGATTAAATACAATCAGACAGGAGAATTATCCTTACAACTTGGCTATGCTCATGACGCAGATGGTCATTCATTAGAAGTCATTGTTATTGATAATGATGAAGAAATCATCTCTGCTAGCGAGTTTGATAAAGCGGTCTATCCAGTTAAGGTAGGAGACAGTTCCACCTTTTATCCCGATGCCAACCCAGAGACTTCAAGTGTGGATGGTGAAGTGCGACGGGGTGGAATAGGAGGACAGAGTTGGGCTGATTTAAGAAGCGGGGCTGGAACAGCTTCCTTTGATGATTGGACTGAGGGGGCTTTTGTAGGCTTTCAAGAGGCTGGGGGTTATTTATGGGAGAAAATTACGAGGGGTATTTTTCTTTTTGATACGAGTAGTCTTGGCTCAGGTGCTGTGATATCAGCAGCGACACTTTCACTTCGTGGATATAATAAAAGTGCTGGTACTTTTTATTGGGTGAAATACATAAATGTTTATTCTTCTGCTCCAGCTTCTAATACGGCACTGGCATCTGGAGATTACAGTAGCTTGGGAACTACCCATTTTTGTAACTCTGGGATTAGCTACGACGGTTGGTCTACCACTGCCTATAATGATTTTGCCCTTAACACCAGCGGTATGAATGCAATATCCAAGACTGGTGTTTCTAAGTTCGGAGTAAGAGATATAAATTATGATGCTGGTGGTTCCGAGCCGGAATGGGTTGCAGTATCTGGCATAAGTTGGAGTGTGGGTGGCTATTGGGCCGAGCAAGGCACTGGCTACAAGCCCAAGCTGGTAGTTACTTATACAGTACCGGTAGCTCCCACAGTTACTACGCAATCTGCGAGTAGTATAGGCACAACTGATGCAACATTAAATGGAAATATAACTGACATTGGTGGAGAGAACTGCACTGAAAGAGGATTTGAATGGGATATTGATTCCGGTGAGACATACGCTAATACCTGGACAGAAACAGGAGATTATGGAACCGGAACATTCAACCATATAATATCAAGTTTGAGTCCCGGTGTTACATACTATTTCCGAGCCAAAGCTCTTAACAGTGCAGGTTGGGCATATGGAAGCGAATTGAGTTTCACAACAATTTCCACAATTACAGTTACCGGTACAAGCATTGCACCTGCTGGAGTTTCACCAGGAGATACAGAGGTAGGTATGCTAAAGCTCGGTTTGGTTACGGATGGTGGTAGTGCTCAATGGACAGATGTAAAAGTAGATTTAACAGGCACAGCAGTTGATAGTGATATATCTTCTGTCGAGGTCTGGAAGGATGATGGAAGCCACACCTGGGACCCATCACTGGATACTGAGATTGGCTCTGGAACATTTAGCATCAAGACTGTAGCTATAGATATCACTGACCAAACTATTAACACAAGTTCTCAGGATTTCTTCATAGTTTATGATATTGCAGTTGGAGCAGATCCGAGTCATGAAGCTGGCGCTAAATTGTTGGATAATACTTATATTACTGTTTCCGGATCAAACGAAGTGAGTAGCAATGGATTCCCTATCGAGTCCGGCTCGACAACCCTTCCTGTAGTACTCTCAACCTTCACAGCCCAATTCTTATATGGTGTGGCAACCTTATACTGGCGTACAGAATCAGAGACAGATAATATCGGCTGGTATGTATATCGTAATACAGCGGATGATTTTGAAGCAGCAACAAGAGTTACCAATGAATTAATTCCCGGGTATGGAACAACACCAGAACAACATGATTATATTTATCATGATGAGGAACTGGAGATAATTTCCGGTAGTAGATATTGGTATTGGCTTGAGAGTATAGATTATAGTGGTTGTGTTTATCATTATAATAGGATTATAAATATTACAATTCCAGACGGTTCCGAAAATCCTAACCAGCTTGAGCCTCCAATTTCCTATAATCTTCAGGGTTCACCTAATCCATCTAAGGGTTCAACTAAGATAAGTTTCACTTTGTCAAAAACAGCGTTAATAGAAATAAAGATATATAACATTCGTGGAGAGTTGGTAAAGGATTTATACAATGGAACGGCTTATGGAGATGTTGAAGTGAAACGAAATTGGGATGGCAGAGATGAGAATGGAATTGAACAGCCAACAGGCATTTATCTTTATGGATTAAAGGTGAATGGAAAAGTAAATGATATTAATAGGTTGATATTAATAAGATGATAAATCTAATTACAAAAAAGACAGGAGAAAAAAATGGAAAAGAAGATTACGAAAATGGGAGTATTATTAATAATCTCCCTTGTGTTTATTGTAAGTATGAGTTATGCACGAAACGCAGATATTTCTATTGAGAATGCCATGATAAGTGATGGTTATTTTAGTTGGGAAATACACATAACCCAGACAGATGATTGGGGTTCAGGTAATAGGAAAGCTTTAGGAGATTGTAGTTGGTATTTTTATGCTAATATAAATGCTTTAAGCAATCCTGAACTTACTTATGTAGCACCTCAAGTTGATCCAAGCGAAGGCTATACCAACACTTGTGCAATAATTGCAGGTCATCCAGAGGTAACCACTGATTTAGATTATGATAATTATGATGGTGTCAATTTAACCCAGGGAATCAATTACCATCTGTATACAGTAAGGATGACTATTACTGATCCTTCGGCTCAATCTGATTTATATTGGGATGAACTTAATACAGGGATATTCAATGCGCCAGATCAGGAAGTTATTGAGAATTATATTGGAAATGGTGATATAACCCTTCCTGTAGAACTTTCTGCTTTCACGGCGACCTATAATTTTGAGAATGGATGTACTTCAATTAATTGGACTACTGCAAGTGAAACGGATGTGATCGGATTCAATCTATATAGAAGCAACTGTGATGATTATGTTACGGGGATTAAAATAAACAGTGATATCATAGACGGTCATGGCACAACAACAGAGATCAATCATTATGAATTTATAGATATTGATCATTTGTCTTACGGGACGACCTATTACTATTGGTTACAGTCTGTAGAGCTTGATGGAATTAGTAATGTGTATTCTTCCATCAGTCTTACACCGGAAGAGGGGAGTGGTGGATTCATAGATGATTTTGAAGATAATATCCTCACAAACTATCCTAATCCCTTCAAGGGTTCTACTACTATTGAATATGGAATCAAATGCAGACTAAAAGCAGAGTTAGTAGAAATCAGGATCTACAATGTTGCCGGACAGTTGGTTGATACCATTGAAGCAAGATATGGAACAGCAGTGTGGAATGTGGACAATCTTCCAACAGGTGTCTATTTTTATCAACTCAAGACAGAAAGTTATAATGAAGTAAAGAAAATGATGTTGATCAAATAAAAACATAAAAAAATGCCTGGGGATGTACGTCCCTCGGCACTTTTTCAAATATCCAAAAAAAATCAAGTAAATGGATAATAAACATTTTCTCAGAATTAATTCATTTAATTATTTGTTAGACCGCAATCAATTCAGGTTAGTTACATGATTAATTGCAGCTAACGGAGGAGCATGGTAAATGGATCAAGATTCATACACCTTACCAAATAAAGAAAGAATAAGAGTTTCTGAAATATCTAGAATAGATAAGATGGAGGATAGGGGTGAGTATAGACATAATCCTTCTTTATACAAATGGAGTTTTCTAATCACATTTAATAATGGTGAGATTAAGGATGTAGAAGAGCCCTATCATTATTCGGATTGGGGAGATTCCAGAATGAAATTAGAAAAGATAAGAAATGATATGGTTCAGGCATTTGAGAATTATAAAAAGATTTATATACCTCAAAATTGATTTCACGCTGATAGATAATGATGCATGGACTGAAGTTGATGAGTAGAGATCGTTACTGATCATTTAAAAAAATTACAAAAGCTGCAAAAGGATGGACATTTATTCTTACTAGACGAATTCTTCGTTAAGATCATTCTTATTTTTGGTTTGTAATAATCAAAACAGAAACATAACATGAATCGTTGCAACTCATGAAAAAAGATACAGTATTAAAGCACAGCATAATGACTGCAGATCTGTATCCTTACCATGTTGCTTTAATTAAAGGTAAAGTACAATGGATTTACTGACAAATAAAGAACGAAATGAACTTTTTCCGATCTTCAAAACCTGCATTTATTTGAATACAGCTTCCACAGGTGTTGTGCCTGAAACTGCTATTGCCGAGCAGGATAGATTTATGAATTTCTATCGTGGGGAGACAATACAATCCCAGCCAGAAACCTTTGAAGTGATCGAACAGATTAGAGAAAAATTGAGTATAATTTTGGGTGCGCCTGCTGAGGATATTGCACTTATCAATAATACTTCATACGGTATCAACATGGCTGCATGGGGTATCGATTTCCAAAAAGGTGATAAGATCCTGATTCCTTCAAATGAGTTCCCTGCAAACTTTTATCCATGGAAAATTCATGAATCCCGTGGAGCAGAAATTGTTATAAATGATACATCTGATGAAGCGTATTTTGATCAAGCCAATACAAAAGTGATCGCTCCGTCATGGGTGCGTTTTTATGATGGTTTTAGATTTGATCTCAAGCACTGTGCAGAAATTGCAAAAAAGAATGACACACTTCTCTGTGTTGACGGCATTCAGGGAGCAGGTGTACTTTATCCTGAGCTTGAAAAATCGGGGGTGGATACATTTTCTACTGGCGGACAGAAATGGCTTCTTTCACCTTACGGGACAGGAGCACTCTATATAAGAAAAGATGCTCCGATCCGGTCACTATTCCAGGGATGGCTGCAGAGATTTCTTAAAACAAAAGACTTCTCAAATGTGCGGAAGTATGATATCCCCGAACCTGCTGATGCAACTCGCTTCGAAATTGGCAGCTTGACATACCAGGCACTTTTTGCCATGAATAAATCACTGGAACTTATAAACGATCTGGGTATTCAAAATATTGAAAAACACGCTCTTAAGCTTGCGAATTATTTTGCAGATGAATGTAAAAGCTTGGGATATGAAGTTGTAAGTCCAGGCGGTAAGAGAAGATCAGCAATTGTTTCCGTACATTTTCATGACAGCGAAAAAGTGTTTGAAACATTACTTGAGCAAAAAGTGTTATGCTCTCTGCGTGAAGGAAATATCCGATTTTCATTCCATCTCTACAATAATAAAGAAGATATTGAAAAAACCTTAAAATATATCCAGAAAGTCACAGGTTTTTGAGCAAAAATAATTAATGAATAGTGAGGATGAATAACGGAAACCATTAAAGAATTCCAGGAAATTGATTTTAACAAACCTTATGCCTTTCGAGTAAATTAGTGAATTACTTAAAGATATTGACAGAAATGAAGTTGTTTTTTCCATAATAACCAATAAAGAATATACTGGAATTTATTCTTAATAAAATACTAGGAAGTAACCATGAAAAAAAATTATGTGATGATTATTGCAATCATACTTATCTCTCTTGCTTTGTCGTTGTGTTCGAACTCGAGTGGACCCACACCGGATTTTAAATATCTTGGTACCTGGCTCGGCTTCACTCAATATACTGATACTGTTTCAGTGACTATTAGCAATGTAAGTAATAAAGAGAAAATTACCACGATCAAATTATACTATCCGAATATCGATGGTACACCTGGATATCAAGAGATAGAATATACTGATTCGGATGGGATCGCTGAAGTCGCCAACGATGCCTTTGATTTTACAAAATTAGGTGCCGAACCTGGATCACAGGTGAATATTAAGGGAACATTTCAAAGTACTACTCAGCTTGCAGGAACCTTTATGGCTTATACCGCAACTGATACCGTGCAGGGAACCTACACAGCAACGAAGCAATAAAACCAATTTTATCTATGGATGAACCAAAGAAAGCAGAAACCCGTTGGTTAACGGTCAACAGGATAACTGCACTAACTGACGGCATCTTTGCCATTGTCATGACGCTTTTGGTGCTAACCCTCGACCTGCCAGAAAAGGTCGAGCTCCTGAACCAGGCAGAGATAAAAGAGTTTCTCAACTCTCAGTGGCATGTGCTCTACATATATATATTAAGCTTCCTGATCTTGGCTAAATTCTGGACGGCTCATCATTCCCAATTCTCTCATTTAAAAGCTACCAATCCGAAACATCTATGGTTAAATATTATATTTCTGATGTTCATTGCCCTGCTTCCTTTTACTGCCGACCTAGCAGGTGCACTACCGACTTATTGGATCAGTCAATACCCTTTCCATTTGAATATGTTCCTCATCAGTATAACATTTCTTATGAGCTGGCAGTATGCATCAAAAGGGCGGCGTCTCGTAAAGGATGATGTCTCAGAAAATTTAATTAAATATATATCTCTCAAAGCGTGGACGACACCTATTGTTTCAATCGTCTGTATAGGAACGGCTTTTATTGTCCCTGCATATTCATCTATTCCGTATCTGACAATTCCTATAATTCATAAATTTATCCGATCTCGATTTACAAACAAATCATGAAATAACAAAATCCCGGAGGTGCGGTTGATGAAACCACAGCTATTTGCACTTGTGACCGCTATTGCATGGGGAGTAGGAGGGTACTTTGAGAAAAAGGGACTTCATATGGGAAACCTCGCACCGCAAATGGGAATTACAATCCGCACTTTTGTTGCTCTCATTATACTCGGTGTCGTAAGTATTCCTTATTGGAAGACCGTTCCCCAAGCCGGGTCAAAAGCATTAGTATATTTGATAGTTGGTGGGGGCATCATTGCCGGATCTGTCGGCATGCTTTGTTTTTACCATGCGCTCAAGGGCGGCAATCTCGATCAGGTGATGCCAATCGCATTTACTTCACCATTGTTCGGTGCTTTGATGGGTATAATTTTTGCAAGCGAGCCATTGACGCTAAAAACAGGAGCCGGGATCCTTCTCACTATTAGCGGGATCGTGGTGCTGACAATCTAAAAGAATATTATAAACCACACGTCTTCTCCGCTGACTGGCGGATACGCCGTGGCAAGCGAAATACCAGTCTTCTCCGCCAGTTGGCGGATACGCCGTGGCAGGCACGAAAGACACAAAAAATTATTTTCAAAGTAAAAGTTACGCTCTCAAGTGAGCAATTTTTGAAGTATATAGAAAAATGGGTTCAGACTTTTAATAGTATTATATTATGAATCTCGAAATATAAAAATTTAAAATGAAGCTTTATGAAATAATTTTCTTAAAGTCCATTTTCGTGTTTTTTCGTGATTTTCGTGGTTGATTGCTTTTTAAAGTGTACTCATGGAAACGCAACAAATTGGATATATAAAAATAAGGAAAAATGGTGAAAAATTTTATTTATGAACCACGAAAGACACGAAAGACACAAAAAATTATTTTCAAAGAAAAAGTTGAGCGCTAAAGTGAGCATTTTTTGAAGTATATAGAAAAATGGGGCCTGGATTTTAATAGAATTAACTTATCAATTCTTTACATAAAAATTTCAAAATCATTCATAGTTTATTTGACAATTTTTTTGATTCAGTAGAATGTTTGCATCAAATCAGAAGGAGTATACAATGAAAAAGATTTTTTTACTCATCATTATCAGTTCACTATTTTTTATAACATGTTCCGAGAAATCAACAAAACCGACGGACGAAGACATTACTGAAGCATTGACGCTTATTCGGGATTCACTTGAGGCTGAACTTGGGCATATAGTCCAGAGTATCAGTGTGTATATTCAAACATCAGACGACGTGTATTTTGGGACAACAACTCTTCATGAAAGGGATGTAATTACTTCTGATACCTATTTTCGATTTGCGAGTAATACAAAAAATTTTACTTCAACAGCTATATTGAACATGTATGAGGACGGCTGGCTTGATATCTATGATACGATCACAGACACTATTCCCGGAACTGACATTCCTTATGTGCCGACAGCTGCATCCTGGGATATTCCCTATAAAAATGAGATCACGATCGAACAACTCCTCCAGCATAGTGCCGGTGTGTATGATGTGGATAATGATCCCGTACCCGGTTGTGGAGGGGAATCCTATGTGAATTATATCTTTGAAGCTGATCCAAGCCATCAGTTTACTTCTGAAGAATTAGTTAACCAAGTAACTATCAATGACCTGTATTATTTTGCTCCGGGGACCGATCATCATTACAGTAATACCGGCTACACAATTCTGAGTGAGATCATTGCACGAGTATACTCGGCGCAAGCAAAGGATGATAAGACATTTGCTGATTATCTTTATGATTATGTGACCGGACCCAATTCAGCTGTTCCAGTTGATGTTCACTTCCCATACCTGGCAACCGACGTTGCTCTACCGGATCCCCATGTCTGTGGGTTATCATACGAGACGAATGGAGATACGATCTTATTCGATGAAACAAATATGAGTGCGCATGTGGCTGAAGGAAATGGCTATGGGGATTTTATAGAGCTCAATACATATATCAGAACATTAATGACAGGACAGAATGTGCTGGAGCCGGCAACTGTAACCCTTATGCAAACAGATGTTTCACCGGGTAATCCAGGATATGGTTTGGGGTGCACACATACACAGAATATCGGTTATGGTCACAATGGCTGTATTCGAGGATATCTCACTATAATGGCTTATGATCCGGATCATGATCTTTCAATGATCGTCTTGGTGCCCACTGTCGATATGACTACTGAGGTAAATTTTTACACAAGTTTCATGGGTATGTATGATGCCGCATGGAAAGCCAGAGAAATTCTTGGTTTTCCAGGGAAACCATGATCTCATATTTTTAGAAAAGAATGAATAAGGAGAAGTTTTTGCTTCTCCTTTTTTTTGATATGATAATTGTAAAGGGGGAGAATTTTCAATATATAATTCTTTACATTAATTTAAGAATTTTATATAAGATGTTATCGAAAGCGAGGATTGATGAAAAAGATAATAATTCTAATAATACTAATAAGTACTGCAATACTAAGTAAGGCTCAAGCCGATTCACTTTTTTCAAGTGGATCTATTTCGGGTGTTTTTGGCGGTCCACTCGTAAAATACACAAAGATCAATAATAAAGATGCGTTGATCCTGGGCGCTCGAGGTGGATGGGCATTCAATAGCATGTTCACTATCGGTGGTGGAGCTTACGGACTGGTGAATGATATTCCAATCGATGCTGCGCAATCTGATACCAATTTTATAAATCTCAGCTATGGCGGAATTGTTGTTGAGTTTGTAGGTATGTCCGATAATGTCATGCATTGGCAGGTCAACGGACTTATCGGAACAGGAGCAGTGAGTACTCGAAATGGCAATAATACAGGCAAGAATGATATCATATTTGTTCTTGAACCAGGTGCTGATGCCGTGCTGAATATTACATCGAGTATAAGACTAGCTGCCGGAATAAGCTACCGATTTGTATCAGGAGTTGATCCTGATAATTTTAGCGGTTTTCTAAATAATAGCGATCTTTCCAATTTTTCAGCGAGTCTCACTATGCTTTTCGGGAGTTTTTAAAGCAAAAAGAGTTCACATCAGCCAGCTGGCAGAGTGGAGCGATCAAAGGGTCAATTATTTATGAAACGTGTTTTCTTAATATTAAAAAAATCCCCTCTAAAAAGAGGGATGATTCCGATTTATCGGAATTGGGGTGTATTATATTTCCATTAACTCAAAACTTCAATTGTAGTCACAAGTAATCGACCTATCAAAAACCGTTTCACTTGTCCCGTTAAATCTTTCTTTATTTAACTGGGAACGATTTCTTTAATTAGAGATTCTGCATAAAGTGCGCAATGACATGTGCGGTTATTTTTATCTCATTGTCTTTAACTTTTCGACTTTTTTTAGTTCATTCTCTGTAGACCCCGCATATTCAACGATAACAATGTATGGTCATTTCCGAAAAAATAAATTTCTTGACAACCGCTCATACAAACAGAGTGTTAGATTATCGAAATAATTGGAAGATTTAGTAAGCTATAAAATATTATAATAATAAACCATAGTAAAATAACAAACTCTTCAATTGAGGTTTGAAATGATTAAAAAAATCACTCTATGCTGTATGTTTGCAGATCTTCTTATAACCATACCGTTATATGGTGTGTATCATAAAATCGCAGAACAGAATCTGTACTATTTTACAAGCAGTATTGCAATGAAAGAGAATACGGTATTTGTTGGCACAAATGATGGGCCAACCGGAAATCATCCGCTTCTGGTAATTGATGTTCAGAATCCTTTTTCTCCTCAAATTATTGGTAATTATGGCGGATTTCAAAATATTAAGGAAATTTGCGTTCACGATACGGTAATTTATCTGGTTCATGATTCCGGAGGTCTTACAATTGGAAATATAACTGACCCAAATAATATAGCCATCACTAATCATTTTAATGGTCTGACATTCAACTCAATCAAAACGCAAGTCGATTATGCATTCGCTGGAACAGATCAGGGATTTATTGTCATGAGTATATCCTCTCCTCAAAATCCATCATTAGTTGATACTTTATACACAACTGAGATTTTAGATGTATTTATATATGAAAATACTGGGTACGCTCTTACAGAATCCAATGTTTATATCATTGATATTTCAAATCCTAATGAAACGAATATAGTTGGACAATATTCTAGAAATTTTTTCGATCCGGTTTCGATCGCGTACCATAATAACTATGTATATATAGCTGATTGGATGCGCATTTATATTATTGATGTTACGAATCCTCAAAGTCCAGTATTAGCTGGTAGTCTTTTTCGCCCCGGGGTTCCGCAAAATTTATTTATACAAAATGATAAATTATATGCAACGGATCAGGTATTTGGTTTTAGCGAATATGATGTTTCCAATCCAACAGAATTATTGCTAATAAATAACTATGTTTCACCTAGGGATGCTGTAGATTTTTGCATGAATGATGATTATATATTTATTGCAGATTGGGCTTACGGACTCGAGATCATCGAACGTGACGATAGTCCTAATCCATACTTGATACATAATTTTTGCGAGAATAATTTAATTATCAGTGATTATTTACGAAGGGAACAGTATATTTATTTTACTGATATTTATAGTGGATTGGGTATATTTGATTGCAATAATCCATCAGCACCCGCTATTTTCCCTGCCGGATATTATCTCGCTGGAGGTATTGATGCGTATGGATCATATTTATATGTGAGTTATAGCTCATGGGATGCAGGATGTCCCAATGCTTATATGATTTATAATTGTGAAGACCCCCTTGATCCCGAATTCGTAAGTCAATATTCGTGTGATGAATTTTACAATTTACAAATTATTGATAATTATATGTATATTAATTTTGTTGATCGACTTAGAATTTTTGAGCTTAGCAATCCGGGAGCCCCAAACTATTTGGGATATGTTCAAATGTATATCAATGATTATTGTGTTTCTGATTCTGTAATTTGCGCTTATGGATATTGTAACCAAGTTCCTCATGTTTATGGATTGTATCTCTACAACACTTTCCAGTCGGGTTATCCACAGGAAATATCATTATTAGAGTTAGATCATGAAATATTTGAAGTAGAGGTATTTGATACAATCGTGCTTGCTGCATATTATAATGAATCCTGGTACGGATCAAGTACAGGATTTTATGTGATAGATATCTCAGACCCAAACTTGCCAGTACTGTTGGATCATATTATTGTACATCAAGATAACTCACGTATTTTCTATTCTGGATTCGGTTCCATACGTTTTGCTAAAAACAATAATACACTTGTAGTAGCGGATAATTCCAATAATCGTCTTATTACCTACGATTGTACCGATTTTGCCAATCTGCTAATTAAGGATGAATACTGGTGGAATTATAAAACGACTGGTATAAGTTTCAATAACAACGAACTTATGACCTGCAATTTTGGGAATGGTATTACTGTACTGGATTGGACAGAGAATCTGGGTGTAGATGATCCTCAAATATCAGATGTAAATCTTGCCATGAAAGTATTCCCAAATCCGATTATTTCATCGACAAATATTAGTTTCTCTATCAAAGAGACGGGGAACATAAAAATCACTTTGTATAATGTCAAAGGTCAAAAGATTACCTCAATAACAGATGATATGTATATGCCAGGGGAACACACAATTGAATGGAACGGAAATTCGGTTTTGAACAAGGGGTATTCTTCAGGTATCTATTTGATGGGATTTGAAAAAGATGGTGTGGTGATAGATGTGCAAAAAGTCATTTTGCTGGAATAAATGTTAGGGACGTTTACAATTTTTTTATTGTTTAAAAAAACCCCCAAAGCCCGCAAATATTTGTGGGCTTTTTTAGTATAGTCTGTAAAAATATTACTATTTTGTATTCCGCGATTTTGCGTAGTCTTTTTGCAGTTTTTCAACCAATTTATTCGCAGAATACTCAGCCATGTGCACAAATCCATTTTTCATCTGATCCGGTGTTAATTGCGAGAGCTGTACTGCGGTGAGTACATTCCCTACAGCAGTACTTCCAGTGAGAAAGAAGGATGAAGAAACCGGTCGTGATTCCGAAACATCGGTTTTCCAGATCAATGCTGAGGTGTGATTATCATAAATTTTAAGAGTAACATCCATATTGAAATTAACCGATGATGCCCATGAATTTGCACTGATGCCATAGCTGTTGATCGTGATGCTGAAAAGAAAATCCGCTGATCGCGTATCTTTGATGGGGTTGAAATGGAGAATATTTGAACACTGCTGAAGTGTCTGCGTTTCAATGATCTCAGCAACATTCACATCCTTCATAGCGCTATCAAGTTTTGCTTGGGTTTTACCGGCTTCAATGCTATTTACGATAGTTGATCCAATGTTAACAAGAGTGTTGAAAAGGTTTTCTGAACTCGATTTGTCAGAACCTGACGAAATCGTAAAATAGCTGTTTGTCGTTACATTGCCCCAGGGTGTTGAAGTAACCGTTGCAGCAACGGTTTTATTGTTGAACGTATAGGGGATTAATTTCTTGTACGCAGTGCTGCAGGCGAAAAGACTTATTAGAACGAGAACGGCAACAACAAGTCGAACTGATTTTTTTACATTTTTATTCATGTATAGCTCCTATAATTATTTTTTCAAGCGAAATCAAAAAGAAATTTGAATACTATAATGTCAATTTATTTAGCGTATTTTCATAAACTTCCAAATCATTTTCCGAAAACAGCACAAAACGGATCTTATCAAAAAATACATGATTATTATGTATTCCTTGAGTCTGCCAGTTCGAGGACTTTTTGAACCAGTTTCTCGATGCCGAGTGAAATGTAAGAAATGCTTGGACCTAACATATATGCAGGAGTGGTTACGATCTTAAGAGCTTCATCTAATACGATATCATCAACCGGGCAATCAATATGTTGTGCTCCGAAGGATTCGATCGTTTGTGCAGTTCCTTTATCAAATCCTACAGATAATTTTGGGTGCTCGGAACCGAATATTTTCGCTGCGATCATAGGAGCTATGCACATAAATCCCAGTGGTTTTTTCTGAGCGTGCATTTCTTTTAAGAGCTTCTCAAGATGAGGATTGACTGTCATGTTTTTTCCTTTGATTGCGAAATCACAAAGGTTTTTCATAGCGCCAAATCCGCCGGGTATGATAAGTCCATCCAGTTCACTTGCAGAAACATTCTTGATGTCCTGAATATCTCCACGAGCAATTCTTGCGGACTCAACAAGCGTATTTCTTTTTTCACCGTGAACAGGTTGATTTGTCAGATGGTTCACCACATCCATTTGTTTGGTGTCGGGCGCCATCATTACAATGCCTGCGTGTGCTCTATCCAGATGAAGAAGTGTAACGACCGCTTCATGTATTTCTGATCCGTCTTTCCAACCGGAGCCGGATAGAACCACTCCGATATTCAAATTACTTGAGTCTTGCATTATTCCTCCAAGTTTAAATATTATTTACCACGAAAGGCACCCTGATACAGTCGTTCCTCCTTACAGGGCAGGCGAAAAACACGAAATAAGAATTTCATCTTATCTTTTTTAAAGATTCATGATCTATGCTAAATTTCATAACAAATTTTCATAAATATATCATTTTTAGAAAAAACTTTTTGCGGATTTCATGCTTGCCAAGTCGTATCCTCCAGCTGGCGGAGAAGACTGGTATTTCGCCTGCAACGGCGTAGCGCAGTGAAGACGTGTGGTTCATGATGTTAATCATTGATAATTTCCAGAATATTTTCTATCTTTTTTTTCATGCTTTGATAATGCGTACCCTTCCAATAAATTTTATCACAGCGCTCGCATATAGTGAAGTCATCATGACCCTCTTTCACTTTTTGATGAAGTCGATGCTCGATCTTTGCTTTTTTAATTGGTTTCAGTAATTCATTGCATTCAAGACATCGCGAAAATAGGGAGGTGTACTCTTTCAGTTTGAACTGTAGTATCAACTCTTCAAGTTGTGAATCAAGATCATCAGCATAGATAAAGTAGCCATACTTAAGTTCATTCCGCTTCAGGATATTATGATCTTTTGTGAGCAGGATACGTTCTCCCTGATTTGCTTTTTCTACAAGTTCATGACCTGTAAGATTTTTATTATAAGCGGTATCTATTCCAAGCATTCTTATATACCGAACAAGTGTGCCAAGATGTTGATCGGCGATAAAACGTATCTGATCTGGAAGGGGGTGAGAGATTTTACTTACAGAATGTACATCAAAGTTGTGAAAATAAGGATAAATACTTATTCTGTCATTATTCTGTACAACGTAGGAGAAATCTTCCTGCACTCCGTTGGCCAGTATCATTTGAACTTGAGTGTGGGGGATGTTGAAGGATTCAATGAGGTCTTTCACTGAGGTTTGTACTGGAATTGTGTGAGTAAATTGTACTTTTCTTTTTTCTTTGGGAAGAAATTCATTCAGCTCTTCATAGCATCGAAGGTGAATGGTTAGCATGGTCTTATTCTTTTACAACCCGGGAATCCCTGTGTGAGAGGATAATGATAGTATTGAGCACACCGGTGAGGATCATAACATAGAGTAGAGCATAAACTATATCCTGGCTTAGATGCGACCAATTAAAGAGCAGCATTGTCATCAATACAAAAAATAGCCAGAAAACCGGGAAATAACCGAGCCGTTTAATAAGCAGTCCGAGGATTATTGCAGGGATGAGCCAAATAACCAGTTCAAGAGGTAAGAATGGAACGAGGATTCCAATGATAGGTGCACCTCCGCGACCGCCGAAAAAATGATAAAAAACTGGAAAGCAGTGCCCGATGATCACAAAGGAAGCAGCAATAATTATATGAGGGATCTGCATTTTAAGCAGAAAGCCGATGCATATCAGAAAGAGTCCTTTTAGACCATCAAGTACTGCAACAACACATCCCCAGCCCTTGCCGATATTTCTGAATACATTGTATGCGCCGGCATTTTTGAAGTCGATATTCCGGATATCTTTTCCTGTTACAAGCTTAGTGATTATTACGCTGAAGGAAAGTGAGCCGATCAAATAACCAGCTATTGAAAGAAGGATAAGTTTTAATATCTCAAGATTCATATACAGTCCTTTGTAGCTTCATTATTTTTCGATCTCAAGATCCTTCATTTTCCTTGAAAGATTGGATTGCTGGAGACCGATATTTTCAGCCGTAAGACTTATATTCCAATTAAATTTGTCAAGCTGTTCTTTCAAATAATGTATTTCAAACTGTTTTTTTGCTTCTGTAAAATTGGGTAAACTGAACAAACCCGCTTCCTCATTTTTCTTTGTAGGCAGCATTTTTATGTGTGGTGCAACCTCATCTTCAGAGATAATTTTTTCTGGGGAAATGATGTACAATCGCTCGATAAGATTTTTTAATTCCCGAATATTACCAGGGAAAGAGTAACCTTGCAAAAGCCGCATAGCTTGAGATGAAAATTTTATAGGATGTACTTTCAACTCCACTGCATAATAATCAAGATAGTATTCAAGCAGAATCGGAATGTCTGAAATTCGTTCTCTCAAAGGTGGAATCTCAATTGGGATTACATTCAATCTATAAAACAGGTCTTCGCGAAATTCTCCAGATTCAATCATATTCTCAAGATTTTTATTTGTTGCAGCCAGAATACGGACATCTATATCAATGGTTTTATTACTACCGACTCGCTCAAACTTTCCTTCCTGAATGACACGCAGCATCTTTGCCTGAGCATTTAGATTCATATCGCCAATTTCGTCTAAAAACAGAGTGCCTTCATCTGCCATTTCAAGTTTGCCGAGTTTAAGCTTTTCTGCACCAGTAAATGCTCCTTTCTCGTATCCGAATAATTCACTCTCTACAAGTTCATTCGGAATCGCAGCAGAATTGAATTTCACAAAGGGTCCGGTTCTTCTTGCACTTTGATTGTGAATTGCAAAGGCAACAAGTTCTTTTCCAGTGCCGCTTTCGCCGCGGATTAGTATCTTGCTGTCCGTTTTGCTGACTTTTTCAATAAGAGTTCTCACCCTCTCAAATTCCGGCGAGATGCCGATCATTTTGTAGTGGGATTCGATATCCTTTTGCTCTTCATTATATTTTTTATACAGCTTGATCTTGTCCGAAATGTTCCGAGCAGAGACAATGATCTTGTGAAGAGAGAGCGGTTTTTCAAGGAAATTGTAAGCGCCCATTTGGACAGCTTGCACTGCAGTTTTGATAGTGCTGTGTCCGGATATCATGATGACATCCAACGATGGGAAATCTTTGCGCACTTTCTTGAGCACTTCGATGCCGTCCATACCCGGCAGTTTTACATCGAGAAGAAGGAGGTCGATGTTTTCGCGCGCAAGAACCTGCAAACCTTCTTCACCTGAGGACGCATCGAGAACTGTATAGCCCCCGTCCTCCAGAATATCCGTGAGTGTTCGGCGAATATTTTTTTCATCGTCAACGACTAATATGTTCATTTTTGCCTTCTTAATTCATCGCATCATGCCGAAGCTTCGGCATGAAATGGGGTCAGCCTTTTTCTGCGTGCTATTCCTTTTTAATTCGATTCTGAAAAACGCAGATGAAAAGAAAATTTTGTTTCCGTCCTCCCTTCTCCGTTTTCCATTCTCCCGTTCTCCTAAAAAGTATAACTAACTTTCATATATGCTTGCTTATAATCAGCTTCTACCTTATTGTCAATTTCATCAGATGCGGTTTTATAGCCAAGATACAAATTACAGTCAGGTTTGAACTCCCATCGGAAATTGGAGAAGAAACCAAGATGCATTGTTTGGTCTTCATATTCATAATTATTAAATCGCAAGCCATTTGTAAAAGACAGATTATTGGAAAGGTTTATATTAAAGCCGGCATTACCAATCCAATATTCATCATCCAAGTCCGCATCTGTGGGAAGATTAAAATATTTTTTCAATGTGGCACTGATATCATATGAAAGATATTGGCTGATTTTTCCCCAAATATCTAAATCTAAACTTACCTTGTTATGAGTTTCTGATAATTCATAGATTAGAGTTTTACCGATACTGCCAGCAATACAAAAGGCAAATGCATCAAGCTTATACCATTTTCCACCCAAATATAAATTATACCAATCATAGACATTATCTTCATAACCTTCCTTTCCCATATTGAAATTAGTCCAACAATTTATCTTCTGTGGAGTATTAAACCAGAAATTTATCCCACCATTTTGTTCAAGCAAATCATTTGATTTATTTTTTGCAGCTTTATGCAACCAGAATGACCAGCCATATTCTTTTAGAAATTTTTTATTGGGTTCGCTATTCTGCCAAGCATTTAAGTTGTATGCGTATAGATCAGTTACATTTATCCAACCCATGTCAGGTGCATAGTTTTTACTAACTTTAGCAAGGCAAAGTCCCCAACCAATGTCAGCTTTTTGTCCGTTATACCCGAAAAGTCCATAATATCCTTTTTCAATATCATTCTCTTTTCGCCTTAATGAAAGGTTTACATTAGCCCACAATGAATGATTGTTGATAAATTCCCAGTTTGGGTAAATATGAAGCACCTCATTATGATAATCTTTATTCATTCTATTAAGCAGAGTAAACTGAGTATTGAAATTCTCTCCTTTTTGTTTGTAGGCAATCATATTATATAAATCATCAGGATTAGTAACTTCGCCATCTGTGGTTACTTTCTTATCTAATGCAGAGAGGAAACCATACGAATAATGCGCTGTATTGCCAGTAATTTTGAAAGCATATATCGGTTGCATAATATGTCTGGAATAGAAAACCTGCTCACCACCGTTATTATTGTTTCCAACTCCAAAAACATCCAGATCTTCAATAAAGAAATAGCGGTTTTCTTGGTAAGTTGGAGCATATCGCATATTATAGATATCTTGTTCTGTATCCATCGGCACATCAGAGAAATCCGGATTTATACTTAATTTTACTTTTGTAGAAAAGCCTGGATTGAAAGAGAAATCCAGACCAACATTATCCCAATCAAATGAAATATCTTTATCCATTGCATCATAGTTGATAATAGTATAAGGCCTAAAACGATAATTTCTGCTTTTGGTGATTTCTTCTTTTATGGTGATATCTTTTGCTTTTCTGAAATAGTCTTTTTTCATTTTTGTAGTTCCATACGGCACCGAATAATAATCATCAGTTTTGAAGAAATGACGAGTCAAGATAATTTTCCAATTATAAGGCGACTTTCCATAAAAACGCAGATCCTTAACAGGGATAGTCATCAAGCATTTCCACAAATTGTTGGGAATATCATTTTTGTATTCATAAGTGCTGTTCCAACCAGAATCAATATTCAAATTTGAATTACGAATCCCATCATATTTACTGCCCAGCGGGAATGCATAGAACATATAAGCGTAATAATTTTTTACATCAGTAATGATTTGCAAGCGGAGGAAATCTGCATCTACATATTTATCATTAGTAGCAAAGGTTCCTTTTTCAAAGTTATTGTCAATTTTTGCTTCCCAGAGAACATATAGATTCTTTCCATTATGCCACAGCCAGACATCAGTGGGAAGTGGGCAGGCAAGTGAATCGTCGGGACTTATACGGACAAAATCTAATAGATGATTGTTTTCAGTTTTTATTTCGTTTTCTGAGAATGGAACTGTAAGGCCGTATAAAGAGAATGATAAGATTAAAATAATAAAAAATGTTAATAAGTATTTATTCATTCGTAATCCTTTCTTTTAATATTATCACAAGTGTGGACACTTGTGTTACAAGTATGTAACTCAATTGTCCTTAATTGAGTTTAATATTATTCCAAATGCATTCCTAATTTAATTGGCTATTGAGCACAGGATAATATTTAGCAACCACTATTATTCTTTCCCCTTAATCTCTATTTCAATATTCTCATTCAAATCTGAATTGATGATGCTTTTCGCTACTTTTTCTGGAGTATCTGCGACTGCTGAAATGCTGGTCTTAACCACAACTTTTATAAAACCACTCAGCAATTTTCCCCAGAAACCTGTTAAGCTAATATTCTCATCCTCACCTTGTATAATTATTCCTTCAGAATCTATTGTAATATTGTCTTCATTATCCGATACCCAGATACCATCTTTGTTTATTTTTACTTTTGTACTATCTTCTCTGTTATAAACAAGGAATTCGCCATCTTTGTATTTTACAATCTCTTCACCTTTGTCTAACACAACTAATCTTTCGGAGTTAAACTTGCATATAACATCTTCGTTTTTCTTAAAATTATAAATATAGGTTTTACTCTCTGGTAAGTATAACTTGATTTCGGCTTCATCTTCAGAAGACAGATAGACCTTGTTTCCTTTAGATTCAATTTTCACATTTTCGTGCTTGTCGTATTTAATTACCAAATCGTTCTTTGGATAAAACGAGATATTATCAAGGGTTACTCCATTAAATACTAATTCAACTTCTTTTAATTTTTTCAATGATACTTCCTGGGTAGTTGCATTAAGTCCGGAAGCTGCAAATAGTATGATAAGAGATATTACTACTGCATATCTTAAGTTTTTTATTTTCATTGATACTCCTTTCTAACCTTGCGAATTTCGTCAGTTTTTGGCAACGAGTCGTTGCATCCATAATGACTCGTTCCCAGTTGAATAATTATCGTAAATCTTGTTCCTTTTCCTTTCTCACTTTCCACCTTAATCGTTCCATTGTGTTGGCTGACAATCCTTTTCACAATAGCAAGTCCAAGTCCTGTCCCTTTTTCTCTTTTTGTAAAATACGGTCTGAAAATTTTATTAATATCCTCATCCTGTATTCCTTCTCCGTTATCTTCTATTTTGATGATGAATTTAGAGTATTCATATTTTGTTGTTATTGCTATCTTTCCATTTCCATTTATTGCCTGAATTGCATTCTGAATAAGGTTTACAAATACCTGTTTCATCTGCATCTTATCACCATAAAACTTTGGCAGATTCCCGTCTAAGTCAAGTTGGATATTTACCTTACTCTCATAAGGAGTTACAATTTCTTTAATCTGGTCATTCAAATTATAATGGATAAAATTTGCAGAAGGCATTCTGGCAAATTTTGAGAATTCCTGCACTAAAGTTTGCAGATTATCTATTTCCTCATTCATTATCTCAAGTGAATCTGAGAAAACTTTATCAAAGTCTGAACTTTTATTATAATATTTTTGTTCAAGTCTTTGAGCAGATAATCGGAGCGGAGTAAGCGGATTTTTAATTTCATGAGCCATCACTTGAGCCATTTCTCGCCACATCAAATCTTTTTCTGCTTGCAGAAGTTTATCACGATTGCTTTCCAGCTCCTCGACCATATTGTTGAAGGAAACAATAAGCCCGTTTATAGGTGAAAATTTGGATTCTCGAACCCTAACTTTCAAATCGCCGGCAGCAATTTTTTTGGTGTCTGCTTGCAAACGATTCAAAGGACGGGTAATAAGTGTGAGGAAAATCAGCAGGATTATAAGAACCACAAGCCCAGAAATAACAACATACAGTGTAGAATAGAGGGTCATGTCTTTGCGGAAAAGATAGGTGGTGAGCTCGATTTTATTTATGTCTGTGAGAATTGGGGAGACTTCTTCCTTATCGATGGCATCCTTATGCTTGCTGTAGAGATTGTGTACTTTGTCATACAAATTCAGGGATGTGATATCCTGCGAATAATCATTGAACTGGGTCATAAAAAAATATCTTGTTAATAGTCCTAATAACACCAAGAGAATGAACATTATGACAATTATTTGTATTTTAAAGGATGGGAGTTTCATGATTTAAGATCATCAATTGAAAAGACAGGCGAGCGATAGGTGGGAGATTTATTGTTCCAGTATTTCATCAATTCAATATTTTTTTCCATTTCTTCGAGATACACGGAATGTAAATAAGCAGTTACCTCAAAGTAATATTTCCTGCCTTCTTCAAAAAAATCAATATGTTGAATGTCCAGGACTTCGAGTAGAACAAAATTCTGTTTTGCTTCACTGAAATCGAGAAATATGAAGTTTTCCCTACTTTCTGTTTTATCAATAGTAAAAAATCTATCAACGACATCATACTTGATCGAGTGGGTTTCGGAATTCATATGAAGTGGCATCTCATGATTCTGTTCGTGTATTCTGTAAGTGAATTCCAGCACGATCTGCTGACCTGACTGCATTATCTGGTCAATGTCCCTGGTATAGCAATTGATTATCCTTCCGGAAAAGACAAGCACATTATCCTGAAGGTGATACGAGCAATTATCAAAAATGGGAGTTACATGTGATGAAAAGAGAGAACTGGCAGCGATAACGAGCGTGGTGATCTGTCTTGATAGGGCTTCAAGCATTTTATGTACTCCTGATAATTAGGTTTTTACATTAGAAAAATTCTATGAAAAGTTGGCAAGTTTATATTAATAAAAAGAGGATAAGCAGTTTATACCACTTATCCTCAATTAATTGCTATGTTTATAGTTCTGTGGTGTTGTTGTTGTTTTGATAATTAACTTTTCCAATACCTATGTTAAATTCATGTTTTTCAAATTGAGATTCTGAGACTGAGATATTTCCTATGCCGGAATTGCAATCTGCTTTCTTTGCAGTTGAGTTGAATATATCGATATTGCCCACGCCGGTATTGCAGTCCAGTTCAATTGCGACAAGGGATTTGATAAGGATATTTCCAGCGCCTGTATTCATCTCGATAGCATCTGTTTTTATATTGGTTACATTGATGTTTCCAGCACCGGTTGAGAATTCCATTTCCGTAAAATTACAGTTATCAAAACTCAGGTTTCCAGCACCGGTTTCCACTTCAAAGTCCTTGCCTTCCATATCATTGATCATGATATTTCCAGCTCCGGTTTCAATGTCTATGGATGTATTAGTTGGAATGATCCCTTTGACTGAAGCGATTGCATAAGGCTTTCCTGATGCGGTTTCGCCTACAAGCTTTCCATTCTTTATAGAAAGTGTCACATCATTTTCATACTTTTCCCAAATTTTTACTTCAAGATCGTAGGACTGGCCGCCTTCAAGTGCGATATTTCCCGAACCGGCTTCAACGGTGAATGTGTCATATTTTTCATTATCAGTGAGGGTAATGGTTCGTGAATGCTCAAGGGTAATGCCTTTGACGCGTACTTTATCTCCATCAAAATGGATCTCGCAGGAAGCAAAAAGCAATGGAATGAGAACCAGTAGAATTAGAACTTTTAAAAATTTCATGATGACTCCTTTAAAAAAGCCCCGTTAAAAAAGCGGGGCTTTGTATGAGCTTATAATTTAGAATCCAAACCATGGACCCACGCTGATAGTCAAACCATCAAGTTTGGTCTCGGGTGAGTTCGTGACTTCAAAGATGTCATCGCAGATATTTGCATTCCAGCCGCTGTGATATGAGTAGCTGAGCATGTATCCAACTGCTGCACGGATTCCAAGCCAATCTGTAAGACGATAGATCATCTCAAATTTAGGTTGTAATAGAATATAGTTTTTCTCCAATTTGACATAATTATTATTAGTATTTGGATTAACAACTTGTACTGACAATGAATCCCAGTCATAATTATTACCAATGTTAGAAAGTTCCAGTGTCTGACCTCCCCAGCCAAGCATAAAGCCAAGGGATGTGGCAAGATTTCTTGAGAGCATGATACGCTTATCAAGAGTAACTCCACCAAACCCAAGACCATATTTCATTCTTCTTTCGCCGGTATCAGTCATCTTTTTTCTATCGATTGAATACCATTCACCTATTCCACCAAGGAACCAGTTTTTGCCGATGTTACCTTTACCGCCAAATCCGTTCAGGAACATTCCATCTTCACGAAGCGGAGTAAAACCAAAATCTTTGATAACTTTGTTAACGTCTTCAAACTTGTTCTTATCAACAAACCACATGGGAATCCAACTACCGCCGCCGCCACCTACATCCAATTTGTGTTTCTTTGTGACAATTATTTCACCTGTTGTTTCATCAATTTTGGGCTTTTGGCGTGATTGGAGTACAGCTCGAGTTTCATAGACCTGTTCATTTCTGAAGAAAACTATGTCAACAGCCTCGCCAGCTTTTTTGCTCTTGATCATAGTTGAAAGCTGACCTTCGTAGCGAGCTTTTTGACCGCCGAACTCCATGATGATATCACCTTTCATCAGACCGGCTTGTTGAGCTCCACCACCGGGGACAGTGCCGGAAAGAAGGACACCATAATTATAATCATAGTGCATTTCGTAGGCTTCTTGAAAGGTCATATCAGCAAGATACACACCGAGAAGAGGAGTATCTACGCCGTATTCACCTGACATGGAAATCTGGATCTTCTTGATTTGATCCTTATTGAGATTCTTGAGTTGTTTTAACTGCTCCAGATCAGATAGGTCAATATCGATTTCGACATCCTCCTGTCCCCATCCGTCAACTGCAAAGACGAAGGGTTCACCTGCATTGAGCATGGTTGATGCTCCGAAGAGCAATACAACCAGGATTACACTTAACTTTTTCATTTGTTTCTCCTTTCATTATTTGAAAATTTGAAAAAGGGAAGGGAAGCGGGGGACGCTTCCCTTTGTGAAGCTATGTTATTTCTTAGGGAGGTTATATAGCTTTTTTCTTTCTTTCCATAATAAAATAATTGAATTATGTTTCATTCTTAACACCTCTATGTACTTTTTTCTTTTTTATTAGTCAAATATCGTGCCAAAAATTTTTAGAAAATGTGTAATTTCCTTACTATCAGGCAGATAGAATAAATTTGCCGAAAGTAACGTATTTATAAATCGGTTAGAATCGCTGTGTGAATGATATATGTTATATCAAATTTATATAATTCTTAGTGAATTTAATCTTATTTAATGATCACTAATTTTTGAATTGAGGATTTTTCTTCAGTTGATAATTTACAGAAATAAATTCCAGAGCAAATGGTCTCAGAATTCCACTCGATAGTATGTATTCCTGCTTGCTTATTTTCATCGAGCAGTGTTTCGACAAGTTGACCTTTGAGGTTGTATATCTGGATTTTTACTTTTTCAGGATGGGGAAGAGAAAAGGAAATTTGTGTTAAGGTTTTGAAGGGATTGGGACAATTCTGATGGAGTGTTACTGCGTCATAATAATGAATTGTATCATCGATAGCAACTCCCTGCCATTCGTAGGCACCCATATCGATCCTGCCGTTATAAATACGAGGATTTCCATCTAAATCAAATGGTGGAAGATTAAGACCAGTTGTGTCTGGGGTTCCTGCATCTATGCATGGACTATATTGGGTTAGATGATAGTCATCATTTTCTGGATCATTAAACAATGGGTTTTCATAAATGTTTCCCCCAGCATTTGTTCCTTGTGAAGGAAAACCCCCTTCTAAACAAGAATATGAAATTATGGGATTGTTTATTTCTTGGAATCCAAAATTAGTAATATTATCCCAAACAATAGTATTAATAATTTCAGGTGAACTAATACAATCATCATCACTTTCACAAAATATACCATAATTACACATTGAAACTGTACTATTTAACAAACGAGGGAAATGAGTTATAGATGAAGATGTAACAATGCAACAAATACCTTTACCACAATCAACTATTTTATTATTTATAATATATGGACATGAATTATCACATTTTATACCTCCCTCCAAACAAAAAGTGATTGTATTACCATAGATAATAGGTCTACCCCACTTAGAAGTAATTCCATAACCAAAACAATTTGAAATAGTACAATGAGTAATTGTTGGAGATGCATTATAAATCATAATAGCAGGATTAGAGTTACAATGCTCAATAATCAAATAATTCAAATAATCATCTGAAAAATTATTATTACTGGTATATAATGAAATCCCTCCCCATGAAATAGAATTATCATCAAGTTTTATAAATAGTACGCTGTCTGTTTTAGTTCCATTTACTACTAAGGCACCGTATGCAATTAGTTTTTTATAAGGATAAAATTTTAATTTTACACCCGATTCAATTACTAATGTATCATCATCATGAATTGTTAAGTCATCGATAACATGATAAATTAAATTAGCAGGTAATATACCAGATATTTGACCTGAAATTTCAGTATATTCAGCCCCCTCTCCTTCAAAGCGAATTTTCGCAGGTATATTACCAATAAAATCATTACTATAAATAGATAAACTATCAACAATATTTCCAATAAATTGTGGTGAAAACCGAATAGTTGTTGAGAATGATGAAAAGGGTTCGATAATAATTGGAATAGTTGTATTAATTAAATTAAAAGACGGATTTGAAAATGAAGCGTTAACGATAGTAACAGTTGTAGATCGAAAATTATTAATTTCCAGAGTTACATCTTTGTAACTTGTTGAATGAGTAGAAACCTTTCCAAAATTATATGAAGAAAAACTAGGTATTAAGCCGTTATTGCCATAAGCGCCCATATCACATTTACTAGTATCTATGTCGTTGTAGAGGTTACAAGGATCACCTCTATTTATGCATCGACTACCCGGTTGTAACATATAGTTACTATTTGGTAAAAATAATGGATCAGAGTAAATATTTCCACCATTATTTATACCTTGTGCAGGAAAACCACCTTCTATACAATTATAAGACAGAGAGGATGTGCAGATAGGACCTGTGAATGTAAAACTTGTACTATTACCCCATATAATTGAGTTTTTTATTATATCTTCTGCTCCGAAAGAATATATTCCAGATAATACATTTGATGCAATCGTATTGTTAACAATAAATGATGAAGAATATCGACTATATATTCCATCTTCATTATTTTCGCTAATTATATTATTGCTAATAATCGGATATGCGTTATTGTGACACCAAACTCCAGCATGAGAATTATTACAAATATGATTATTGTAAATTACAGGATATGAATAATCAGTAATATATATGCCATCAAATCTGTTTGATGAAATTTTATTAAAAGCAATGATAGGATTTGAGCTGATATTAACACTGATACCACCATCATTTAACGAAATTGTATTATTAATAATTTTTGGTGATGCTTCACGGCAGTTAATACCGCGGGATACAATAGGCCAGCTCCCCTCGTTATCAATAATGATATTGTTTGAAATAGTTGGCATTGAATTATCACACCATACACCACCTAGAGCACCATGTTGTAATTTAAATCCAATCATTCTTGCATCTCTATTTTCACCATTAACAAATTTTACCACTTTGTTTTCATAATTTCCATCAATTATGGTTTCCGAAATGTAGCTTGTGTCTTGGGTGATTAAAAATAATGAGGCAACGGTGATATTCTTCCCATTAAAATTAATGTTTTCAAAATAGGTCCCGGGTTGAACCAGAACCGTATCGGCATCTTCAGAAGCATTGATACCTTGTTGAATTGTCGGGTAATCATTAGGAACATTAATAATCGTTGCTGAGAGTACTCCGCTACATAGGAATAGTATTCCCATTCCGATAATGAGCATTTTTGTCATTTCGTCCTCCTGTATTCAAATCCTCCGAAAACTTACGATAGACGATTTATTTTATTATAACTAATTTTCTAACAACCGCTTTTTCTTTCGTCAATAATTTCTTATCTTTTTCTAACTTTTCTACTTCCTTTATTCAACATCACTGCAGGTGGGGTATTATCTGCAGTTACATAATAGAATTTCTTCTCCACTGATATTGGAGCAGTCCAAGTTGGCCCATCAAATTCGCCAGTTGTATCTACATCAAACCCTGAATATGGATTATCTGATGAATAAACCTTATATGATGTTGCTCCCGTAACTGCATCCCATTCAATATGAACAGAATCTGATGAAATTGATATTGTTACATTTGTTGGGGCAGACAGAGTTCCACCTTGATATTCATAACATCCCATATCAATTATTCCATTTACTATCCTCGGATTTCCATCCAGGTCATATTCAGGAAGATTCAAACCTGTTGTGTCAGGATTTCCTGCGTTAATGCAGGGAGAACTATCAGCCAAATGTAAACCATCAGCAAATAAAGGGTCTGTATCAATACATCCTGTTCCAAACCAGGATAGACCTGTTCCATACTGAATATCTGAATAAGTAGCATTGACAGTGCCGCCGGAATAAATAAGTGTATCTGCCCATAAAATTGAATTTATTAATGATATGTTTGAATTACTACAATAAATTCCATCACCATCATCAAAAGAATCATTAAAACCTATAGTTGTATTCACAATAGTCGTAGTAACATCAGTTAAACATAATGCTCCTCCATTATCAGTGAGATGAGGATGATAATCAGCGGAGTTATTGATAAATTCTGTATTTTTAATGTTTAATGTTGACCAGGTGGTTCCAAAAATTCCACCGCCGTTACACGAAGTGTTGTTCGTAATAGAAGAATTTGTAATATCTAAATTTACTGTATGGTAAAAATTGATACCTCCTCCTTGTCTACTTGCATCATTTAATGTAATGGTTACATCATACAATTGTGGGTCTGAATAATACCATATATGAATAGCACCACCATATTCAGCATCATTATTTGTAAATGTAACATTATTCAAGACAGGGTCTGAATTGTAATTAATGGAGTAACCACCACCATTAAGACTTGCTGAATTGTTATCAAATGATACATTGTTCAATATTAAATGACAATCATTCCTTGTCCATATTCCACCCCCTGAATAAGCAAAATTATTATTAATTTGAACATTGTCAAGAGACGGGCTGGAACCTACTCTACAGCAAATTCCACCGCCATAACCATTAGATGCAGTATTATTGGAAATAGTTACATTCGTTAAATTTGGGCTGGAATTATCAAAACAATAGATAGCTCCTCCATCGTTAGTTACTTCATTATACCAGCAAGTGACATTTATAATACTGGGATTTGAGTTGTTTTCCAGGTAGATTGCACCACCTTTTTCAGCATAACCATTTTGCATTTTCAGGTTTTCTAATGTGAAATTACTATCGTCGTAACAATATAAAATTCCTGTTTGATCTTCGCCATCTAAAATAGTAAAACTCTCGCTTTCACCGGATATTGAAACATTTTCTCTACAATTAATCGGGAAGTTCTCGCCGGTTGCAGATGTTGAATATGTACCATTTTCCAAATGAATAGTTCTTGGATTCAGGCTGTCAGCCATTACTTTCAATAACGCCATATGCATTGTCTGTAAAGGTTCAGAAGAAGAAGTGCCTGAATTGTTGTCAGAACCGGAAGTGCTCACATAAAGGTCTGAATCATATTGCTGAATTTTGCTATGCAAAATATCGAGTGTAAAGCTATCAAAAGGATATATAAAATGATCATCAGGATACATTACAGTAAAAGTATCAACAATAACACTTTTAGTTCCACCCCAGACATAACCATAGAAATCCAGACCTGCTGCTTTAGCATAATTCAAATAAATATTACATCGATTAAAAGAATCAAATACCGGGTTTGAATTAGCATACATATAAAACCCACCGCCAAACAAGGTAGCAATATTATTTCGAATAGTCGTTCCAGAGATTTGAGGATTAGCAGCATTAAGATATATCGCTCCTCCATATTCAGCAAGATTGTTATAAATTTCTCCACCCTTTAAGTTAAAATCTCCGCCATTACTGTAAATTGCACCACCGTATAGAGCATTATTCCCGGTTATGATGTTATTTATCAACCTGGGCGTAGAAGTGCTAGAACAATAAATTGCACCTCCGTAAGTGTTTGCCCTGTTTTTATTTATCAAGCAGTTTTGAACACGAACATTTGATGAATTATTAAAAAACATTCCACCACCTTGATACGGATAAAGATCTGCATTTCCAAAAGTTATTCTGCAATTAACTAATTTAGAGGAATCCTGTCGAGCTGTATTTGTATTTATGAATCTCAGACCTTTGAATCCTTCCAGTGTATCTTGTGCTGCAATATTGATTCTGATGTGTTCATAACCCTCTGCAAGGAGACTGCCATTTACCTCAAATTTATAATGTCCTCTGAAAATAACACTAACCCCAGGTTCAATAGTTAGTTGGTCTCCTGCCGGGATGGTCAGATCTCCATCTACAAAATACGGACTATCTGCTGCAAGTAAAGTTCCGTTTATGTTCCCACCGCTTAATGGTGTAAATGATTGGTGGAAATACAAAGCTCCCATATCAGCGATTGTTCCATCAGGGTCATAAGGAGAAATTGGGGCACCAGCATCAATACAGGGAGATTTATCTTCATCCGGCAATGGATAACCACTCCAGCTTGGCGTATAATCATTATTTTCAGGATCAGTAAATAAGGGATCAGCATCAATGCACCCATATCCAAACCAGGGTTCACCTGATGCATTCTGAATATCAGAATAAGTAGCTGTTACTGTACCGCCATTATCTAAATAAACATCAGCCCAATCATAATAGTCATTCCATACGATCGTACTTAATAAAATAATATTTGAATTATCGACATATATTTCGGGTCCGTCATACGCACAGTTATTGGCAACTGTAACTTTTTCCAATTCTGTGTAATCTGTATCAATGCAGTATATCCCACCACCTTTATCTGCAATATTTCTATATATCTGTGATAAACAGATATAAGGACGAGCGTCAACACCACAATAAATTCCACCACCTCCACCACCTCCAGAATAATTTGCAGTATTATCATAAATTTTAACATTGCTAATTGAGGGTTGGCAAACACCAAAAACACCACAAATGGACATACCACCACCTACACCATAAGTTGCAGTATTATCGAAAATATAAACACTATCCAGCACAGGATTAGAATAAGAGGAAATATACATTCCACCACCATTAGCATTAGCTTCATTATTACTAATTGTAACATTATTAAGATCTGGATTGGAGTAATCATCACAGAATATTCCTCCACCATAATTGTTTGCTGTGTTATCTGAAATAGTCAAATTTGTCAGTGTCGGGCTTGCATGTTTGCAGACAATTCCACCACCATGCCAAGAAGCATTGTTTCCACTGATTGTAACATTATCTAAAGAAGGATTAGAATGGTCACAAACTATACCACCCCCCACAATTTCAGGAGTGTTCCATTCAATAACACTGTTATTAATGATAATATTGGAAGTATCTTTCAGGCAGATTGCACCACCATCACCAGCAAAATTCCAGGAGAAGCTGCTGCTCTCAATTACAAGTGCTGATGAATTTGTACAATAAATAGCTCCACCACGAGTTTCCTGAAGGTCATATCCGCCTTTTGCAATTCCATGCATTAAATTACAATACGATATTCTTGATGTATCCTGTTCTGTTTCATTTGTATCAAAAAAACGAATACCTTTCCAACCGATCAAAGTATTATCAGCATCAAAAGTGATTGAATCTGCCGGTGTACCTTCAGCCAATAAGGTTCCATTTACTATTAACCTATATCTTCCTCTAAACATAACTTCCACACCAGGTTCAATCGTAAGTAAATCATCTTCATCTATTACCTGGTCATAGTCAATATAGTACGGACTTCCTGCAAGGTCCCATGTTCCATCTAAATGTGCTACTTTTGGTTCTGCATTAACACATGCATGCATATAGTCATCAAAATTGAAACCACCTGGAGCCGGATTATCAATAAGAAAATAGCCATCATTTGAACCTGACCAACCCCAGTTCATATGAAAATAATCACCACCATATCCATCAATCACCCAGGCATGACCTGCATCTTCATCATTATCCTGACCACCATAAACAACTGGTCTTCCAGCATTCAATTCATCTTTCATTCTATTCCGCCACCAGTCCATTGTATGTGCAGATCTCACGATATGATGCGCATCATCATCAAAATAGAAATAATCTTTCAATGCATTTGATACAGAATGGTCACACCAACCCCAGGCTCCCGAACCATCAGGACCATAATCCATATTTACAGAAACACCACAATGATACATAAGTGTAGCTACATCATTATTATAAGCTGAAACAGTGTCCTGCATATTATCATAGTTGTATATTGTATTTTCAAAATCTGCTGTTAATGTGCCATAAGGAGAATTTGTATATGAATGTGAACCTTCCCCATGCCAGGGATGTTCCCAATAATTAAGAACCTGTGCCATTGCTGTGGCAACACAACCAGTTAAAACATGACCATCTGGACCAGCAGTATCTACAGGACAAGAAGTATTAAAATATTGTCCCTGGTCCCAAATTGTAGTAAGCATAGGTGAAACATCTCTATAATCAGTTCTTATAAAAGAATTAGAATCAACAGTTAATCTTTCCCATTCGTCTTTTGCTTTTTCAAATGGGGATAGATTATTATTCTTTGCATCAATGAGTTCACTTTAAAAACCCCAGTTGGGGGATTAGCGGTATGTTTTTGTACTTCATCTTTCAACAAAGCATAAATATCTGGATTTTGGATTTTGAAGTGTGATATATAGAATTTTATTGGTA